>MDTB01097183.1_pt1 | contig 51259 bp, 54 predicted proteins | sample 811161 | NCBI WGS metagenome assembly MDTB01 (sample SAMN05326650, study PRJNA326480) | marine metagenome | isolation source: seawater | place: Mediterranean Sea | collected 2009
GACTTAACTTCCGAGTTCGGGATGGGATCGGGTGTGGCCCCTTCGCAATAATTACCAGGCAAGGATTTATATTATTTTTAAAACGTTATGTAAATAGTAGAATTAGAGGCTTTTTAAGACTATTTGGTGGGCGTGATAAGAATTGAACTTATGGCCTCTACGATGTCAACGTAGCGTTCTACCACTGAACTACACGCCCATTTTTTTTAAATAATTTTTGACTCTTAATTTTAATAAAAAATATTTTAAATATATTAAAGACTCCCCATTATCTTTGAATTTTTTATTGTAATTATTTATCCATCTTGATAACTCAAGAATATAAGTTTCAATTTTTTTTTTTGAAAGATTTTTTTTATGTTCACGGTAATAAGCTAAAGGTTTTTGTATACAGCCGATTTGAAATTTGTTGCTCAAATTTATAAAAAAATCAAAGTCTCCAATTATATTTGTATTTTTATCAAATACATTATCCTTGAAAGCTTCTTTTTTTATACATGTAGTAAGAATGCCGATTGTATATTTTTTTAAAAGATTTTTGGTAATTTTTCCCTCTGGAAGATCATTTTTAAATTGAATAAATTTTTTATCATTTTTTAACGTATAAAAATTAGAATACACCATAATAAAATTTTTGTTTTTTTCTAAAAACTCAACCTGTTGTTCTAATTTATCATTTTGCCAAAAATCATCGGTATCAAGAAAACAAATGTATTTACCAATAATTTTTTTTAAAGCTTCATTTCTTGCATGATACAAATTAAGAAATGTTTGAGACTTATAAATTTTTATTCTTCGGTCATTAAATGATTTTATAATTTCTATGCTTCGGTCACTAGAAGCATTATCAAAGAAAATTAATTCCCAATTGGTGAATGTTTGATTTATTACACTTTGAACACTCTCTTTTAAAAATTCTTCACCATTGTGACAATTCATTATTACACTAACAACTGCATTTTTTTTTTTAAACATATGATTGAATTGTTTTTTTTAATCCTTGAATTAATTTCACTTTAGGTCTCCAATTAAAATATTTATTTACTTTTTTAATTGAAGGGTATAAATTCATGATTTCATCTTTTCTCATTTTTATTGCTCCAAATTTTGGATTTCCTGATTTAGTTAAATTATTTATCTTTTTTATAATATTTTTTACTAAAACTGGTTTCCCACTACCCACATTAAAAGTTTCATATCTTACATCTTTTTTTAACAATATTTTTTGAATAAGATAAACAAAATCATCGACATAAATAAAATCTCTTTTTTGCGTTCCAGGGGTACATAAAAATATTTTATTTTTTAAACAAGTATCAATCGTTTGAGGTATAAGTCTATTTTTTTTCTGCTTAGGACCATAAACTTGATAAGGCCTTAAGATTATATAAGGTAAATTGTAAACTTTACTAATTTTTTTTAAATATTGTGAAGCCTTAAGCTTTGATTTTCCATACCAACTCACTGGTTTACAATTTTTTTTTTTTCAATTTGTGGTGATTTCAAATTTCCGTACTCAAGACTGCTACCAATCTGAATGTAAGTTTGAATATTTTTTAATTTAAAAATATCAATTAAGTTTTTAGATCCATAATAGTGGCAGAGTATATTTTCTTTTTTTTTTGAATGATCTATATAACCACTTAAGTTTATCACATGGTCAAATTCATCTGAAAGTTTTTTTTGTAAGTTTTTATAATTAGTTATATCGCAATATAAATATTTAACTTTTTTTATTCTTTTTTCTTTTATTGGTTTATTCTTAGATAATGAATAAAGTAAATATTTTTTTGAGGAAAAATTTTTTAACACATGGTAACCAATGAATCCAGTGCCGCCTACAACTAAAATTTTTTCTTTCACCTGTATATTTTTTTTTTAATAGCTATTTCCAAAATTTCTTTATCTCGAATTGTATCTACACATTGCCAGAAACCAGAATGTTTATAAGCTCCTAATTTTTTAAGATTGCTTAGTTTTTCCAATGGAAATTGTTCAAGAACTGTATCTTTATTTTTTATATATTTAATTATTTTTGGTTCCATGACGAAAAAGCCTCCGTTTATCCAACCTGCATCTAATTTAGATTTTTCCTTAAAATATTTTACTGTATTCTTTGATATTTTAATTCCACCAAATCTAGCTGGTGGTCTGACAGCAGTTAAAGTAGCAATATATTTATTTGCTTTATGAAAATTTAATAATTTTTTTAAGTTCACATCGCATAATCCGTCACCGTATGTGAGCATAAATGTTTCATTAATGTATTTTTTTAAGATTTTAATTCTACCTCCAGTCATAGAGTTAACCCCTGTATTTATAGTTTTAATATCTAAATGTAATAGATTATTTTTAAAATAATTTTTAATAATTTTATTTTTATATCCAGCGGCTATTATAAATTCCTTGAAGCCATACTTTTCATAATGTTTAATTATTCTCACAATAATAGGAACTTTTACAATTTTTACCATTGGTTTAGGTATAAGTTTGGTAAACTCAGATAATCTTGAACCTCTACCGCCTGCTAAGATTAATACTTTCATAATTTTTTTTCAAATTCTCTAATTTGGTTGAGTGTAAAACTTATAATCTCTTTTTTTTTGTAAAAAGCTTCATACCAATATGTAGTCATTTTCAATGTTTCATAAAAAGATAGTTTATTTGACCATTTCAATTTTTTCATCGCCTTAGATGAATTTAATTTTAACAATTTAGACTCAGAAAATAATTTCTTTTTTTTTACTATCCACTTAAAAGTTGGCAAATGTTTTTTAATCTCCAAAATTACATCTTTCACTGTTTTGTCTTGAGAATTTTTTGGCCCAAAATTAAATGCTTCGCCATTTAAATCATCTCGTTCATTTAATTTTTTTGCTAAAATCAAATAACCTGAGAGTACCTCTAAAACATGTTGCCAAGGTCTTGTAGAATAAGGGCTTCTAATTATTACTTTTTTATTTGATGACCAGGATTTAAAACAATCAGGTACAACTCTATCTTGAGACCAATCTCCTCCTCCGATTACATTTCCAGCTCTAGTGATTCCTATTCTTATATTTTTCTTTCTTTTAAAAAAACTTTTTATATAAGATTGAATTACAAATTCCGCACAGCCTTTTGATGCGCTATAGGGATCGTAACCTCCTAACTCATCAGACTCTTTATAACCTCTTAAAATTTCAAGATTTTTATAACTTTTATCACTTGTTATTAAAACTACATTACATTTATTTTTTAAATGTCTTAAACATTCCAAAAGATTACATGTACCTATTGCGTTTGTTGTAAAAGTATAAGTAGGATCCAAGTAAGATTTTTTAACTAAAGATTGAGCAGCTAGGTGAAAAACAAAATCTGGTTTAAAATTTTTTACAACTTTTTTTAGCGCTGGCAAATTTCTAATATCAACTCTTCGATCAAGTATTCTATTTTTTATTTTTAATGTATTAAAAAGAGAGGGACTAGTAGGGACATCTTTTGAAACTCCACATATTTTAGCTCCCAGATTTTTTAACCAAAAAGTTAACCAAGAACCTTTAAAACCAGTGTGTCCTGTTATAAGAATTTTTTTATTTTTAAATATTTTATCCATTTGTTTTCTATATAGTCTTATTGAAGAAATTCATAAATTTACTACCCATAAGTTCTGAATTAAACTTCTTTTCAATTAATATTTTTCCTTTAATTGCTTTTCTTTTAAATTTTAATCTATTTTCAGAAAATTTTTCAAGAATCTGACTAATTTTTTTTACATCTCGTGGATTTATAAGCTCTGAATTATCCCGATTGAGAAACTCAATCGTTCCTCCTACTTTTGTAGAAACTACGGGAGTTTTTGCTAATAATGATTCTGCTATAGAATATCCAAATCCTTCAAAATCTCTTGTTAGTGAAAAAAAAATATCAACACTTTTAAAGATTCTAATACTATTAAAATTTGAATAACCAAAAAATTTAAAATTTTTTTGCAAATTAAAAAAAATTATTTTTTTTTTTAGTTTTTGAATAAAACTTGATTTTCCGTTTCCTACAAAAATAATTATATATTTATTTTTAATTTTGTTTGGTAATTCTGCAAAGGCATCAATTAGATCCTCATGTCCTTTATAAGCTTCAATTCTTGATAACATTAAAACTTTTAATTTTGATTTATATTTATAAAATGAATTAATTTTTTTAAGCTTTATGTTTTTAACATTTATACCATTATGTATAACTATAAGCTTACCTTTAAAAAAACTTGTGAGAGAAGTATGTTTTAAGATACTGTTTTTTGTAGCCTCTGATACAAATATAATTCCCTTAACATAACTTCCAATTAATGAGCTCAAAAACTTATTAACTAAATTGTTCCAAAAAAAAGGTTTTGTGTAACAATGATGTATCAACAAAAATGATCTTTTTCTTTTTAAGATTTTTGCAGCGATTATTCCACTTATCTCAGTCCTAAAATCTCCATAACCTCCAAAATCAGCTAGTAAGATATCAAATTTTATATTTTTAATAATTTTTATCATTTGAATTATTGAAAAAAAAAACAAAATTGGTTTTAAAAAAAAATGAATTAATTTAAATAATTTAAAATTAGTAAAAGGTGTAAATAATGAATTATAATAAATAATTTTATAGTTATTTTTATTACAATTAGATAAAACATTATTGATAGCTTTATTATCTTTATTTGTAATTATATAAAATTTTATAAATTTACATCTATTACTATTGATTAAATTTATTAAATGAGTTGTAGTTCCGCCGTATTCTATATTCTCAATTAATATAGCTATGTTTTTAATTTTATTCTTTTTTTTATTTTTCACTAAAACTTAACTAAATTTTAATTCGATATCTTTGTTGTTTGGATTGCACGGTTGATCCAGCAAATTTGGAAAGCTTAGATTTCCTGAGGTTTCAAGTGGGTTTTTTTCAAAAGTTAACTCGATAACAGTTGGGTTTCCATTTGGATCTAAAGCTCCATAGTTATTTGGATGGACATGAGTTAAAGTTAGATTAAACGAATTAATAAAATTATTGATTTTTTCAATATGTAAATCAATATCATGAAACTCAATGATTAATCCGCAAATTATACCCTGAAATTCTATTAACTCATTGAGCAACCTATACTCTGAACCTTCAATATCTATTTTAAAAAAAAGAGGATTTTTTAAATTTTCTTTGTTAATTATTTTTCTAATATAACCATTTGTGACTGTCTCGTTCAACAATTTCACATTAGATAATTTAAAAAAGTTTTTTGAATCAAAAAATCTTTCAATTGTATTTTTGATATATTTGAAATTTAAATTGTATATTGCTGCTCCGATATCATTATAAAATCTTTTTTTCCAATAACTCTTATTGATCGTATGATCAAAGCATATGACTGGAATTTTATTGATTTGTAAAAAATCATTCTCAAAAGATATATCATCTAGAATTCCAAATGATATGAGATGCTTAGCTTCTAAAATAGTTTTTTTTGAAACCAAATATCCTCCGTCATTTTCTCTTCCAAACCTTACAAGTTCATATTTTTTTTTGGGTTTTAAAAATATTGGTAATGTCATTTTTTTTTAGATCCAATTGAATGTGGTAAAATAATTTTTTTTACAAAAAAACTATTAAGAAAAAATACTCTTTTAATAAAAAAATAAGGGATGCTTATTATATGTTTTATTTTTTTGTGTTTAAAAGTATTTTTCCATACCAAATACTCTGCTTTTGTTGGTGATAGTTTATAAAAAATATTATTTTTATGAAAAAAAGTTTCGTCATCAAAATACTTATTAATTATTTGATTTGTTAAACCTTTAAAATAGATTAAATCACTATCAAAAAAAATATCTTTAAGATAAATGATTTTATTATTTTCATTTTTTATCTTCTTCCCTATCCATCGTCCACTTATCTTATCTCCCCACCATTGTTTTCCAAAATAAGTGCAATTCAATAATTTTTCAGTAAATTTTACTTTAAATATTTTGCAAAAATCTTTCATAACTTTTTTTTTATTTTTTATCAGGTTCTCTAAAAGAACTACATAAATTTTTTTTTTTAGTTTTATTAAATCATTTAATCCATTTATTGCTAAGTCTTTTTGAAAATATAAATCTTTCGGAAAAAAGACTTTTCCGTTATTAAATTTAAGCCAATTTCTTATTGGAGACTGTAAAGCATTAATTGGGTGTCGCATTGTGTGAATTATTACACAATTTTTTATAGTTTCGTTGGAAAATAATTTTCTCGTATAATCTACTGTATGAGTGTGTAATAAAATTAATTTTAGTTTTTTTATTTTTTTATTACTAGCTAAGTAATATGCTTTATATAAATTTTCAATAATTTGAATTTTTTTTGTAACTTTTTTTTTAGATAAGTTTTTAAAACAAAGGCAAAATTTTACCTTATCAACCTTATAAAATTGATTTCTTTTTGGTCCTAGTTTATCATGTCTTTCTAGTTTATTTTTTCTTGAATCAAATATAAGTGGAACAAATCTAGTAAATTTTTCTGCAATTTCATCATTGTTTTTAGAATTAAAAATTTCGAAAAATTCTTTATTTATTCTTAAAATTCCTGGAATTTGAAGTATCTCATCATGATTGTCTAACAACCCCTGAAAAAAATCTGAACCACCTCTGCCTCCTGTAACAAGCACTATCGCTTTCATTAAAAATATCTTAAATTTTTATATTTGCTATTCTTAAAGGCTTTAATCATTTTGCTAAGAAATTTTACTGTGCTTATTGGATTTTTACCTATAGCCGTTTCAGCTGCTAATACTAATCCATTTGCACCCATTTCAAGGGAATTAAAAATATCATTAGCCTCACCTCTTGTTGGAAAACTATTTTCAATCATACTTTCGAGCAAATTTGTTGCTACATAAATATTTTTTTTCTTAAATTTATTTTTAATCTTAAATAGTTTTCTTTGAAAAGTGGGAATATTTTCTACTTTTACGTCTTTAGATAAATCTCCTCTGTCAATGAGAAAATTATCAGCATGTTTAATTATTTTGTAGAAATCATTACATGCATTTAACGTTTCAATTTTAAATATTTTATTTTGACTCGGTAATAATTTATTAAAATCTAGTACATCATCTATTGAATTTGTAAATGACAAAGCAAAATTATTAATTTTAAATTTTTTTCCAATTTCTATCGCCTCTAAATCTTTTTGTGTTAAATAATTAATTTTTACTTTTCTATTTACTACATGAACTCCTTTATTGTTTTCAAGTTTACCAGAAGAAATAGCTTTACAAATAATTTTTTTATCTATTTTCTTTAATACTTTTACTTTTAAATTATTGAAACCTATGTCTAATAAATCATTATTTTTTATTCTATCTGGAATATACTCAGGGTATAGATTAAAGTTTTTTTGTGTATCATTTATGATTAAAATTTTGCCTAAATTAATAAACTTTTCTTTTTTAACTTTAGTTCGTATTTGTGCGCCTTCTGTGTCAATACAAATTGGGATAGAACAATAGTTCTTAATATATTTTATAGATTTAATTAAGTTTTCTTTGCTTAAATGAGACATATTTAGTCTTAGAAGACTAACATTATTTTTTTTTGCAAAATTTAAAAATTTCTTGTTTAACGTGCTTGGCCCAACAGTGCATATTATTTTTATTTTCTTATTTTTCATATAATTTATTGTTTTTTAAAGTGTGCTACAATCCTTTCGCAGTTTTTTCCATCACTTAAATCGTATAGATTTTTTTTCCATTTTTCTCTGCTTTTTGAATATTTATCATTTTCGTATAATAATTCTTTTACATTAAGTAAAATATTTTCCCAATCTCCTACTTTAGGACCTGGTAAAGTATCAAAATCAATTTTTAAACCAATGTCGTCAATATACTTTTTGTGATCAAATTTAGTAAAAATAATAGGTTTATTAAAGATTAAGAAATCAGCAAAAATAGATCCATAATCCGTTATTAACAAATCTGTTTCACTTAATGCATCATCTATCGAATTTCCATCAATATTATAGAAGTGTAATCTATCCATATTGTATTTAAGGATATCCTTGTTAGCATTTGTAGGATGATAACTTATAAAAAAATTACATTTATTTTTTTCAGCGAAAAAACTAAATTTTTGAGGTGAAAACCCATAGTTTAAAATATCAAAATTTTTATCATTCCTTCTGGTCGGTAAAAACAAAATAATTTTTTCATTTTTGTTAATATTTTTTTTTAAAAAATTTTGACTAGCTCCTTTATTTTTTAAAGAAAGCAAATAATCAGACTTGGGCAGGCCTAATGTAAGTTTTGTTTGTGGAAACCAACTATCATTAGTAATTAAATTTTTTTTAGCAAATTCTGAGGAATAAATACCAAAGTCAATTTTTCTAATATGAAAATATCCAAATTTTATTTGCTCAAATATCCTACTAAAAAAACTTTTTTTCTTTAGGATATTATTCCTAAAATTATTTTTAATTGTAAAAGTCATATGTCCAAGCATAATTATTTTTGTTTTTCTTGTTAAACCAACTAAAAGATCTACGAAGCCATGTGTACAAAAAAATAAATTCGTGGAAGCAATTTTTTTAAAATTATTATAACTATAGGCGTAAATTGAATTAATTCCTTGTTCTTTTAATTTTCTATCTTCTTCAAGAGATTTTGCTAACCAATAAATTTCTATTTCTTTATGGTTTTTTTCTAAATATTTATATAAATATTTAGAATTACCTCTAAATTCTTGTCCCGCTAAAGAACCAAAACCCCATAAATTTTTTTTTTTTGATTTTAATCCTGAGAAAAAATAAAGAAACAAGGTGCAAAAAAAAAATAAAATTGAGAAAAAAAAGACTAATAATTTTTTAAGAAAAAAAAAATTCATTTTTTTTTAAGGAAACCATTTAATCTTAATTTTTTTCGGATTTTAGTTGCTGATATATTTTGTATTTGTCTATTTAAATTTATCCTAGTGATCTTATATCCTACCGTTCTACCATAGCATATTTCAGAAATGTTTGGAGCTAGCGTAATTTTAACTCTATTTTTAAAATTTATTAAATCTTTTAAGATATTTTTTTTAACTTGTTTAAACGTATAAGGATTATCCCCTACTGAATGGACATCTTTTACCATTATATTTACCTGTCCTGTTTTTAAGATACATTTTTCAAATAAACTTCTATGTCCATAATGCCAAGGTTGATACCTTCCAAGCATTTGAATAGTCGGATTATTATTTTTCCATTTGTAAGTAAAAAGTTTGTCCATTACTTGCATTAAATTTATTTCGAGTTTCTTTTCTTTAAATCTTAAGTCAAATTTTTTTGGTTTTTGAAACATTTTATTCATATCATCGAATCTTCCCTTTTTAATTGTGTCCATCCATACTATTAAATTTGGTTTAAAAATTTTTAATTGTTCCTGTAAAGGGCAAACAAAATCAGCCACGACAGTTTTTCTTTTAGAGTCTTTAGCAAATCTTCTCATTCTTTTAACCTGTCTTAATATTCCTTCATTGCTGAAGTCCCAATCATCATATTTGCCTCTAACTTTGTCTGCATTGAGCCATTCTGCTTTTAAATTTTTTGCTAATTGCCTTGCAAGAGTTGTTTTGCCAGAACCAGGTAGCCCCATAATTAAAATTATTTTTTTTGATTTCATTTTATTAAACTTCAGAGGTTAATTTGTTTAAAATTTTATAGTTAGGTGTATTTAAAATTGATTTATTTTTTGGTGTTAAATATTTGTATTTAAATTTTTCATATTCATTAATATTTATTTTTAGTGATTTTTGTATGCTAAATTTGCTAAAATTAACAATATCAGTTGGTTTTTTTCCTAAAATTTTACTTAAATGTAAAAGTGAACTCTGTTCTCCTCTCGCATATTTCTGTTTTGAAGAATAAATTAAAAGTATCGGTTTTTTAAAAAAAATTGGAAATGATATTGCTGTAGAGTGTTTTTGTATAAAAAATAGACAATTTGGCGTAAGTTTTGGTAGAGCGTTGTGATCATTATTTACTTGTCTATTTTTAAAAAAGGGATTCAAACTTTTAATTTTTTTTGAATACGATTTATATTTAGGATGCGGTATAATAATTACTTCAGTATTAAAATATTTTTCTAATTTGTTAAAAAAATTGTTTAAATCTGTATAATAATTTTTTATATTTCCAAAGTATTGTACGGAGTCACCCTTAAAGTTAGCATCGCCTGAAAAATAGGGAGCACCATTATCCACGTAAAGAATATATTTTTTTTTTTTATTTTTTATCTTTTTAGCTAGAAGAGAATTAGAATAGTCATAAGAGTTAAAATTAACTTGGATTATTTTTTTTTTTGAATGTTCTTTGTATTTATACGAGATTTTTTTGAAATCATTAGTAAGTATAAATTTTTTTTTGGTTTCTATTATATTTAAAATAAAATTATACATATAGTTTTTCAATCCAAACAAATAAACATTTAAATTAAACTTGTGTTGTTTTATCCTACTTAAGAAAAAGGAATAATTTTTCTTAGATGGTTTTATTGAGCGAAATACGTTTGCTGGTGAATGTTCTATAATTGTATGGTTTGAAAATTTTACTAAAAAATTTATTATTAGACTTTCTAGATTAGTCATTTTTACAAAGTTAATTATTAAAAATTTTTCTTTTTGATAAGATAAGAAAATTTTAATCCATGAAAATAATGAATAAAATTTAATCGTTTTTTTTTCTAACTTTGTTTTCCACTCTCTATAAAAATTTTCTTTAAGAACAATCCTAGATAAATCATGTATAATAACTTTATTTATATTGGTTTCCTTTTTTAAATAAGATATTTCATACTTAAAATAATTAAACTTTGTAAAAGGATTTGGATACAAAATTAAATAATTTTTTTTCACAATGACCAACCATCATCAATAATTAAGTTTTGACCATTAATATATTTTGATTTTTCTGATAATAAAAAATTTATCGCATCGCTTATATCTCTTGGATTAAGCAGACCTTTTGAATTACAAGATATTTTATATCTTTTTTTAAATAATTTTGGTTGATTATCCTCAATTCCTCCAGGACTAATACAATTTACTCTGATATTTTTTTTCTTATAATATTTTGATAAATATTTAGTAATTGAAATCACTCCTGATTTAATTGCTGAATACTCTATTGGGCTTGACATTTTAAGATTGCTATAGTGCTCAAATTTAGGGGGTTGTATTCCTTGAATAGACGAAACTAAAATTAAGTTTCCTTTTTTTTGTTTCAAAAAAAAATTCAAAATTCTTTGAGAGAAAAAAATTGTTCCACCAAGCTGTTTTTGTAAGTCTTCATTTAAATATTTTTCTTTTAAATTTTCAAATTTTGTACCCCAACCCTTAGAGTGAGGATAAAGACAATGTACAGCAGAGTCTATTTTTCCAAATTTTTTGACTCCTAGTTTAATAAATTTATCAATATTTTTTACGTGAGTTAAATCTCCATTGAATACTTCTAAATATTTTGTATTTAACCTTTTCTTTATATCATTAAGTTTTTTTTTATTATTGTCTCCAATTAAAACATTTTCTTTTTTATTAATTAATTGCTTTGCCAAACTGAATCCTATTCTACCTGCTCCTCCAGTTATAATTGTTGTTCTGCTATTATTTTTCATTTATCCTTTTTTTTTATTATAAAAATACCTTGCTATTTCTAAATCAAATTTAACATCTATATCGATATTTCTTGGATAAGGAACATTAACCCCGATTATTTTTCCATCAAAATAGTGACTTTTAGATAATATGAAATTAGTTTTCATTAAGTACATTACTGTATTTATCTCATAGATTATTGGTGCGCTCTGTCTATTATAAATTCTGTTTTTGGAGTAATTTGCTAATTTTACTAAATTTTTAGCTTTTGTAACCATATTAAACCATGGATTTTTTTTTGCATCATTTATACCTATAACGCCATCAATCTTTTTGTAATTTTTTTCAAAAGTTTTCATTCCTTTTTTTATATCAATTATTGATTTTAATGGAGAAACAACTGGCAAAGAAATAAATGCATTAAAAGATTTCTTTTTTGAAACATGTTTTATTGCATGTTGCCAGGCTTTCCACTCTAATGAATTATTTCCAGATAATTTTTTTGGCCTGTCAATCACATTAACACCATTTTTTATAGCAATTAATTTAATTTTAGCGGAGTCGGTTGAAACATAGATATCTTTTGAATGAAATATTTTTTTAGAAATATCTAGTGTAATTTCAAGAAGAGATTTTTTTCCAATTTTCTGAAGATTCTTATTTTTAATTCCAACAGATCCTCCACGTGCAAAAACAAATGCAATATATTTATTTTTTTTTAATTTCATTTAAAGTTTTTATTGTTTTTTCTTCTTGATCAAAAGAAAAAATTCCATACTTTTTATTACTAACATTACTTAAAAATTTTTTAATTTGAATTTTTTTTAAGCTTTGCATTGTATTTTTTATTTTAATTTTTTTTATCAAAAATTTTTTATTCCTGAGTTTTCTTAAAACTATGTCATTTTTAATTAAGTCCCAAAACAATGACCCTTTTGAAAAATTTATAAAAAGATATCTAGATAATATTTTTTCGTTAAGACTTAACTTTAAAAATACTGGAATATTATTTTTTGTCTTTAAAAATATAAATGCCCTTTCTTCGACATTAGTTTTAAGGTCACTTGATCTTATCAAATTTTTATTAATGCATTTCAGCTTTCCAAAAATGAGATTTAGATAATCAACCTCATGCACAAGCTCATTAATTACACCTCCCCCGTATTTTTTTTGTGCTGATACTGATTTTGAATAATCATTAGTTCTCCAATTTGGAAGATAAGATGTGAAATTAGACTCAATATTTATTACTTTACCGTATTTATTATTTTTAATAATATTTTTAATTTTTTTTATTGCAGGATTTAGTCTTAAAAGAAAACCCGTTTGTATTAATATTTTTTTCTTTTTAGATTGAAATAACAAATTTTTTAATTCTTTCGAGTTTTGTAAGAATGGTTTTTCTACAAAGATATTTATTTTATTTTTAATCAATTCAAGTGAGTGTTTAAAATGGAAATTAAATGGTGAACAAACAAAACCTAATTTTATTAGATTAATTTTTTTAATATCTTTTATGCTTCTATAAAAAGTAATTTTATCATCTTTTGAAATACAATCAGATTTCTTTCGAATAACATGAAAACGAAAATTGGAATTTATAGATTTAAGTATTTTAATATGTTGTTTTGCTATTGAGCCAAAGCCATAAAAAATTACTCTTAAATTCATTTAAAATTTTAACTCAAACAATTATTTAAGCATTCTACAACGTATTTTATTTGTTTTTTGCTCATATTTGGAAAAATTGGTAAGTTTAATATTCTGCTTTAAATTAATTTTGCATTTGGACATTTAAGATGCCTGGATTCACATATTTTATTTTTGTAAACTGGTTGCTGATATATAGGCATTGGATAAGCAATCCGAGTATCTATACCAAAAATTTTAAGTAATTTTTTTGCTACTTTATCTCTATTTTTAATCAAAATTGGATAAAAAAAATAAGCATTTTTGTTTTGCTTATCATATTTAAAGAGTTTTATTTTTTTGTTTATTGAAATTAATTTATTGTATTCTTTAGCTATTTTATTTCTTGATGTAATGATAGATTTTAGCTTTTTAAGTTGTGCTATTCCAATACCTGCTTGTAAGTCTGTCATTCTAGCATTAGTGCCTAAAATAACATGATTGTATTTTTTTTTTTTTGGCTCACCAATATTTCTCCTAATAAGAAGGTTTTGAAATATTTTTTTGTTATTAGTAAATATCATACCACCCTCTACAGTGGTTATAATTTTAGCTAAATGAAAACTCATTGTAGATATTAAACCGTCTGCTCCTAAGTTATTACCTTTGTATTTTCCGCCCAAAGATTGGGCTGCATCCAAAATCAAGGGTATTCTAAATTTTTTTGATATTTCATTTAATTTTTTATAATTAGATGGATAGCCTCCATAGTCTATAAAAGTTATAGCTTTTGTTTTTTTTGTTATTGCCTTTTTTATTTCTTCAGGTTTAATGCAATTAGTCTCTAAATCTACGTCAACAAATACGGGTGTAGCTCCTTGGTAACTGACTGCACTAGCAGTTGATATATAACTTATGGCAGGCATTATGACTTCATCTCCTGGACCTAAATTAATGGCTTTATAAGCTAAATCCAGAGCTACAGTTCCATTTGAAACAGCTAAGGAATATTTAGAACCTACGTACTTACCCATTTCTTTTTCAAATAAACTTACCTTTTTACCTTGAGTGAATCTATTTTTTTTAAAACAATCAAGAACAAATTTTTTTTCTTCAACTCCAATACAAGGCTCGGCCCAATTAATTTTCATTTTTTTCATAAGTTAAGCTTTATAAAATTTGAGTAACCTTTCACAATTACTATCTAGTAAATTTTCATGGACATCACGATCAGTGATAATTTTCCTTTTTAATAAATCCTTTATTTCTTTTATACCATAATCAAGATTATAATTTACCTTAGCATTAAATTTATTTTCTAATTTTTTGAAGGAAACTCGGTAACTTCTTCTGTCGTCAATGGTATGATTATATAAAATTTTAGTGTTTTTTATTTGTTTTTTTATTTTGTTAACTAATTGAATTTTATTAAAGTTTTCTTTTGTAAAACCTGCATTAAATATTTGCCCACTAACATCATTTTTTTTATAATTAAATATTTTCAAAATTAGGATACTCATATCATTTACATGAATAAATGGTCTCCAAGAGTCTTTTGCGAAAACCTCAACTTTTGAATATTTCAATGCCTCATACGTAAAAGAGTTCAAAGTTAAATCAAATCTAGTTCTAAGTGAAGCACCAAATGCTGTAGCAAAACGTAAAATAAATATTTCCATACCACTATCAGAGATTTTTGATAAATAACTTTCAGCATCTATTTTTGTCTCTGCATATAAAGAAACTGGATTTAATTTACTGTTTTCATTTGCAAATTTGTTAGGATTAGAAATACCATAATTTGAACATGTAGATGCAAAAATATATTTTTTAACGTTATTAGAAATTGCATAACTACAGAGTATTTTATTTCCATTATAGTTTATATCATATGCTGATTTTGAAATTGTTTTACACTGTTTATCTCCAACTATAGAAGCTAAATTTACTACGTAATCAATTTTATTTTTAAATATTTTTTTTAGAATATTTTCATCTCTAACATCATTTAAAAAAAATATATAATTGGGATTTTTTAAAAATTTTTTAATTGATTTATTTCCATAAACTAAATTATCCATACAAATAACTCTATATTTATGTTCTAAAGCATACTCTGTAAGTTTGGAACCAACGTATCCTGCGCCACCTGTTATTAAAATAGTTTTTTTCATTTTATGTTTTACGATCTTGACTTATCTGGAAGATCTTTATCAACAACTTGACCTAACTCTATGATTTGATTTTTTCCTATTCTAACTTGAGTTAAAATTTTTGCGCCAGAGTAAATTTGTACTCCTCTTCCTATTTCTACATTAGATCCTAAGACACAATTAGATCCAATACTTGAATTGTTTGAAATTTTTACACTATTTTCAATTGTTGAATTAGATCCTATATAAACATTATTTGCTATTTCAGCTTCTGCTAAAATAATTGAATTTTTTCCAACCACTACTCCTTTTCCAATTTTTGCATGTGGTGAAATATCACTTTTTTTTGATATGGCGTTAATAGGATGTAAATTTAATTTTTCAAAATTATAATAAATTTCCTCTTTAATTCGTAAATTACCTGTACCTAATATAAAGCCTACAATTTCAGGATCCTTTTTAACTATATATTTTATGTCTTTTAAGGATCCAAGGAAATATAAATCATTAAATATTTTCTTATTATTATATTTTTTTTTTTTCTTGGTCGCTTCCTATAAAACCAGCGACTTTAAAATTATGATCATCAGTTAATATTTCAGAAATTATTTTTGCAGTTGATTTTATACCATATATAAGAACTTTCATTTATTTATCCTGTTTAAAGTTTTTATTGTATCTAAAAAATTTTTCATTTTTCCATAGACTTCAATTGAGTAAGTAATTTTTTTATTTTTTAAAGTTTTTAACAATTTATAAATTAAACTACCATATTTTATTTTTTTATTTTGGTCTGAAAGACTATTGTTGTCACTCACTTGAATAAAATCTGTATATTTTGCAAAATTTTTAAACTCTTTTGTAAAATCTAGTTTCAGAGTTTTACAAGAAACTTTTAAATGTCCTGTATCTAACAACGGCATAAAGTTCACTTCTTGCCTCATGTCATCATAATCCTTAAAACTTGTTAACATAAGTGGGTTTTGTTTATTGAAATTTAAAAAATTTTCTTTAGATAAGACATTATTCTCTACATATAATTTTAAATCATAGTCAACATACTTTTTTAATAAATTAAAATTCTTTTTAAAAATTTTTAAAATTTTTGATTTACTTGAAATTTTTCTTTCTTTAATTTTTTTTCCAGCTTCTGATGTTTTAAAATTTACTAAAAAAGGAGCATGAACTGAAAATTTTTTAAGCTTTAACTCATTACATATCTCTATAGATTTAAGACAATTATCAACACTTTTTTTATTTAAATAACTATTTTCGGTTCCCAAGTTAAGCATAAAAGGTTTTTTTGGGATTGGAAAATAATTATGTATTAAAAAATTAAATTTATGTTTAAATTTATAATTTTGAAGTATTTTTTTATAATTTTTTTCATATAAAATATTTCCAGTAAGTTCTATATTTTTAACATTGAGTTTATTAAATAATTTAAGATTTTGTTTTAAATTTTTTTCACTTAAACATGCAGTAGATACGTAAATCATCTTTTTATTTTCGCTGGTATCCCATAATAAATTTTTTTCTTAAGTAAATTTTTCAAAACCAATGATGCAGCACCAACTATAGTATCTTCTCCAATATTTATTTTATCAATAATTATACATCCTATACCGATAAAAACATTTTTACCTATAAGACACCTCCCGCCTATTTTTGCTCCTGGACCAATATGAGAATTATCTTTTATAACGCACTCATGTTCAACTAAAGCACCAGTATTTATTATAGTATTATTGAAAATTTTTACATTAGCATTTATTATCACTCCTGGGCCAATATAATTCCCTTTGCCGATTTGAATTTGTTTTGAAATTATAGATCTTGGGTGAATCAAATTTATTATTTTATATTTTTTTTTAAATTTATTGAAATATTTTTCTCTTAATTTATTGTCTCCTATTGCTAAAAATATTGCATCGTTTTTTTTTATACTTTTAATATAATTTTTTGGATAAACTTTTATTCCATTTATTTTTTCTTTATTGCTATTAGATTTAAGATTTATATCTACAATTCCAAAAACATTGTATTTCAAAATTTTAGCACAATCGGAAATAACTCTCGATTGACCACCTGCACCAATAATAAATAATTTCACAAATTTTTTTTTTTAATTAATTGATCTTGTTTGTAATTTTCTTTTGATTTTTTTCCAATAAGTTTATAAAAATCCATTGGAGAAATTCCTGTTCCTGGTCTTTTTAAGGTAATATTTTTCAAATTAAATTTTTCACCTATCTTAATATTTTTTTTTGCAACTACAGATTTTCTACCTAATTTTCTATGTTCAATTTCCATTTTGTTAGGTTTTTTTACTCCGTCACCCATTGCGCTTCTTATATTTCTAATATTTTTAATCATAATACTTAACTCTTTTGGCTCTATACTAAAAATATGATCTGGCCCATTTAATTTTCTGTTTAATGTAAAATGTTTCTCATAAACTGAAATATTGTGTAATGCTAAGGCATAAGGAATGATAAGACCTCTACTGTGATCTGAGTAACCAACTTTACAACCTGTTGATTTTTGAAGAGTTTCAATAGCTTGCAAATTTAAATTTTTATAATCTGCTGGATATTGTGAAGTGCAATGAAGAAGGGTTATCTGCTTCTTTTTCAAGCCATTTTTTATCAGTATATCAATGGCCTTTCTAACTTCGGAAAGATATCCCATGCCGGTTGATAGTATTACTTCTTTTTTAAAGGTAGCAATTTTTTTTAAATAAACAAGATTATTAAGCTCTGACGATGGTATTTTAAACAATTTAATATTTATTTTATGCAATAAATCTAAGCTCTTCAAATCAAAAGCCGCGGACAAAAATATTATTTTAAATTTTTCGCAATATTTTTTTAAAATAATATGATCTTCGTATGATAGCTCTAATCTCTTTAATAATTCTTGCTGAGATAATTTTTTAGAAGCCTTAGCTTGATGAGACATTTTTTTAGCATTATTTGAAACTAATTCTTTTGCATCAAAAGTCTGAAATTTTATTGCATCAGCTCCTGCTTTAGCTGCAAATTCAATTAATTTTTTTGCAATTTTCAATGAACCATTATGATTAACACCAGCCTCGGCAATTATAAAAATATTTTTTTTTTTAATCATAAGCAATTTAATGATGTTAAAGTAAAAGTACCTTTACAAGATTTAAATCTTTTAATTATTTTCAAAAAATGGTTTTTTTTCCATAATTGATCCTTGAAATAATCTTTTTTAATTACTTCTTCATTATAAATTTCTTCAAGTCTTTTATTTAATAAAATTTTTAGTTTTAATTGTTTTTCATTAAATTTAATTTCTTTATTAACATAATAGAATGTTTCTAAATTTTTAACAAATTCCTGCGCTGCTTCAAGAAGTTCCTTGCTTGAATTTTCGATAAATTGTAAATCTCTTATGTTCACTTGAGTCTGGTGATAGTTTATATCTTTAGAAATAAATTCTTTTAATGTTAGTGCTTTGCCATTATCTTTTCTTATAATTTTTCTTAATAAGCCTCTATCTATTTTTTTTCTTAAAAAACTGGGATAGATATCATATAAATTTGTTAATAATAGTGGTTTATTAAAAAGATAAGCGGTATCCATCAGACCAGATGGGGTTCCTATAAAAAAATCACATGACTGTATTAAATAAAGATCCATTTCTTCAGATCTAAAATTAACTTTTGGGTAATCTATGAAATTTGAATTTTTAAAATTGATGTTGTTTGCTGATGCGTCTCCCAGTCTTACAACTAAATAGTTTTTTTTTATTAAAAATTTTATTAAATCAATATAATTATCAATTGTTGAGTTTCTATAGCTTCTTCTGTGCCTGTCTTTATAATAATTTTCATCTCTTACATGTAAACAAACAATTTTTTTATTTTCAGGATTATAATTTTTAAATTGATTTTTACATTTTTCCAAATCGTCGACTTTTAATTCTATCTTTTGATTATTTTCGTAAAGTGGAAGAATATCCTCGTAGGGAACATTTTTTTGCTCTGTAAAAAAATCAATAGTACCAATGTGAGCAAATCTGAATGTTTCATTAAGGTTTATTTTGAGAAAATTTTTAAGAAGAATAGCAAGAAGTCTCCTCACAGCGAACTCTATATTTATTAAAAAATTAATTATTTTACAAAGAAAATTTTTTTTAACTTGCGACTCTCCATTAATCACCAGTGAGTCAAATAAAGCATTATTGCATATGTTATATTTTAATAACTTTTTTAAAATATTGATTTTAACAATTAACAACTTTTTATTTTTTATTTTTGAATACGCTGATGCCATAAAAATATGTTCTGACGCTGCTCCAATTCCATAAATAAGAGGAGTGCAAATAAAATAAGGAAAGTATTTTTTACGGTTTAATTTCTGAAAAAGCTTAAAAAACATATCTTTTAAAATTTTAATCCACCATCTATTTTAACTATTGAACCATTCATAAATTTGTTTTTTTCTGAGATGATTAAGCTTATAAAATCAACTAAATCCTCACCTTTTCCAATTTTTTCTACAGAAATGAATTTTTTTGCAAACTCATTAACAAAGTCTGGTTTTTCTATGGAGGCTTTAAACCAGTTATTATTTTTAGCAGCAATCACACTTGTTTTAATGCAATTGGTTAAAATATTATATTTCCCAAATATATTAGCAGTTTTTATTACATAGTTTTCAAGAAATGCTTTAGATGCAGAATATGCAATTGAAGCGTTTTTGTCTTCAACAGCTGAGGTTGAAAAAAATAAAATTCTTCCAAATTTTTTTTCAATCATAGATTTTATAAATAAATTATTTATAGAAATATGTTTTAGAATATTTAGATCTAATAGTTTTAACCAATCTTTAATGTTGTAAGGATATTCTTTTATGCCGAATGATCCGCCGACTGCATTAATAATTATATCAAATTTAATTTCTAGATTTTTGAGTATTTCAATTATATTTTCTTCATCATCTAACAAATTAAGTTTAAAAAAAGATATATTTTTATTTTCTTTTAATTTGTTGGAAACATGTTTAAAACTTTCTTCACTGTTATAAGAGGCAAATAATCGATAATCTTCCTTTAAAAACTTATCAATACATGAAAGAATAATTCCAGAGGTACCTCCGATAATTAATAAATTTTTTTTCATATAATTTTAATTTTTAAAAAATTTTTCTTTAAGTTGCTTAATTGATATTTTTTTATTTTCCCGAGCAGATTGATTGCAAGCTTCCATAAGTATCCAAGTATCTAATGAAGATTGCTGTAGCCATTTTTTATTTGTGCCTTTTTTTAGAGCTAAATAAAATGCATTAATTTGAATTTTCTCGTCTTCAATAAGATTTTGATCTAAATCTTTTAAATAAAGATCACTTACCATAGAGCCGTTTTTGTACAAAGATATTCTACCGCCTTGTCTTCTTAAGTCACCTTTTTCTCCATGAATAATCCATTGTCCACTCCACCTAGAAGCAAAATCAAATATATTCCCGTGCGCTGCTCTTGTTCCAGTATATGAAAAGGGTGTTCCATCGGAATATTCAAAAATACATTGTCCACCTGTTGTGCCAAAAATGTCAGAGTAATCTAAATCTTTATCAATTCTTTTGTGAACATAAGAAGTTACATATTCGGGTAAACCTTTTGCAGCAACAAGTTGACTTAATTGGTGGCAAGCTAAAGAGTAAAAAAACATTCCTTCAATAGTGACATCTTCGACTGGTGGATTGTTTTTTAAATTTTGTCGTCCCCAACAAACACATTCTCCACCTAACATTTTGCCAATACCATCTTCATTTTGCATTAAATCTCTCATTTTTTGAGCTGCTTCATTCCATTGATTATTATATCCTTGTAACAATAATAAATCGGGGTTACTTTTATGTGTTTTGATTACTTCCTCAAATTCTTTTTGATTACAAGCTATAGACTTTACACAATACGTGTGCATTCCTAACTTCAAGCTTTCAACAATTAATTTAGAATGTTCTTTTGATGATACAAAAATAAAACATGCTTTTGCATCATGTTTTTCTTTTGCTTCAGTAATTGAGCTATAAACATTATCTTTTAAATTTTTTATTAATTCTATTTTACTAGATTCTAAAGTTTTTTTTGCTCTAGAAACATTTATATCTACACAAGCAACTGGTCTAAAAAGCTTTTCTCTAGCTAACACGCCTAACCTTTGAATTGAAAAGCCTCCACATCCTACATGTATTGCTGGTATCTGCATATTGCGTCTAATGTTCAATAATTGAACATTTTTTATATACTTTGAGTTTTATTTGTTCAATAGACAAATTTTGTTGATTTATATGATCTTTTTGTAAGATAAAGGTTTTTTTGTTTGTATGGCTGCATCTACTGAAGCAACATTATGATCTCTACCGTTACAAGATTTACAAGCTTCTAAATACTCTCTCTCAAAAGCTAAATTTCTTATTCTTTTTTTTATACTATAAAATTCATCAGAAGAAAGTAAATCAATATTATCTTTGGGTTCTCTGGGAATAGCATGCAGATTTTCAGCATGAGCAGCAAATGGGCATAAGTAAAGTTTTCCATGCAATAAAGTTAATGCTTCATTAACACAACAATTACCGAAAATTTTCTTTGTTAACTCCAGTGGTCTGTTAAAACTTTCAATTTTTGCGCAATCTTGCCACTTTGTAATTCTCTCGGTTATATAGTGAATGCCTTTATCTTTAAGAGTTTTTTCTAGCTTTTCTACATTTCGAGAAATTGAGCCGTAATTTGAAATTTTAAAATAAATTTTATCATTTTTAAATGTTTTAAGTTTTTGCTCATTAGGTACAATTGTACCATTAGTGTAAACAATTATATTTCCACAATTTTTGTAACTAAGTAACTTTATTAAGACTTCATCAATTTTTTTATACATAAATGGTTCACCGCCAATTAGTCTTATTTCATAAACGTAATCGACTGATTTCATAAATTTATCTAAAGACTTAACTAATTGATTAAAATCTTCATCTACTGGCTTTGCATAAAATTGCATAAGATTTGAACAATCTTTACATTTAAGTGAACACTTTTCTGTTAAAACTAGATCTAAACTTTGTATAAATAATTTTTCTTTGTCTTGATAAGAAATGATTGCGTAATTATAAAGATCAAGTTGTACTTTACATCTATCCTGTGACCAAGTTGTGTTTGAACCGTCTAAGTTAAAATTAGAAAACAAATTATCACAAAAATGAATATTTTTAATTCCAAGTCCATTTAATTGTCTTTTTAAATATTTAAAATTAAGAGAGCTTAAAAAAATATGTTTTTCACTATAATCTTTTTGAAGTTTTTCAGGTGAAATTACATCATATCCATTGAATTTTTTATCCCAATTACTAAAGTTATTGTCTACAAAACAAATTGGATTAATATTTTTTTGCTTTAAAGAGTGTAAGCACAATGCTCCTAGATTACCTGTTCCAAATATGATTACACCTTCATTTTTTAATTTAGAATATTGGTCATCGCTTTGCTCTCTTTTTTTAAACGGAGTATTATAAATCATATTTTAAAAACTAAAGCTTGATATTTGTTTATTGTTTATTTTAAGTTTTTTTAATTTTGTTTTAATATTATTTATAACTTTTTCAGAATGATTACAAATTATTATTAAATCATTTTTGTAGTGACTCTTATTAAATATTGATATTTTTTTTACATTTATATTCATTATTTTTTTCCCCACCCAAATTGGATCATCATCAATAATATTTTTCACTTGAAAACCATTTTTCATTAATATTTTAATTAAAACTTCTGACATTATTCCTGCACAATAAATATTTATTTTTTTTTGACTCACTCTTAGTTGATAAAGGCTATTTTTTATTTTTCTTTCAGTTTGTTCAATCGTATTTAATATAAATTTCTTATATTCCAGTTTTGGATTTTTTTTATTTGGAAAAAATTTTCTCATTTTAATAATTAATTGAGATATCTGGCTTTTATTTAATATTGAAAAATAAATTTTCATATTTGATTTTATATTTTCTTTCAGAATATCAAGATAATTTAAAATTTCTTTTTGATTTCTAATTCTTTTTTTATAATCTTGTATTTCAAGATATACAGAATAATAAGCAAGAGCTGCATCTACTCCCTTGGTATACTTTAAACTATCTGCTCTACTTCTATGAAATAAAAATTTATTTTTATTAATTATTATACTACTCATATGAGTTAAAATTTTAAATACAAAACTTACGTCTTCAGCAATTTTGATATTTTTAAAATTAATTTTATTTCTAATAATTAAGTCTTTTGAAACTACTATTCTCCAACACTCATTCAGAATGAAATTTTTTTTTATTGTTTTACTTAAAAATTGTTTTTTAAACAATTTTTTTTCACCAAAATATTTTAGAATATTTAAATTTGTTTTTGGTTCTTTTTTTTGAACAATATGATTGAAGATAACTTCAGGATAATTCTTTAACTTAATCTTTTTATATAAATAATTTAAGCTATTTTTAATAAGATAATCATCGCTATCTAAAAAAATTATATATTTTCCATTGGCTATATTAAGCCCAATATTTCGTGATGTGCTTACTCCTAAATTTTTTTTGTTTTGAACAAATTTCAATTTATTGGGATTTTTTATACTAAGCTCTTTACAAATTTTACCGCTTTTATCTTTTGAATAATCATTAATTAAAATAATTTCGAGATCATTAAAATTTTGATTTAAAACACTTTGAACGCATTTCTTGATGAATTTTTCAGTATTAAAAACTGGAATTACAATAGAAAAAAATGTCTTTCCCATATAAGAAAGGTTAAAATTTTATTTTTGTAATAGATTCTTGACTTAGTAAATGTGTTCCGCCATCTATTGGTATTGATAATCCGGTTATGAAATTGGATTTATCACTTGTAAGAAATTCTACAAGATAAGCAACATCTTCGGCATTACCCATCCTGCCAATTGGAGTTATCTTTTCCATCATTTTTCTTACATCATTATTTTTTTTTAAGAAAAAATTTTTATTTTCTGGCTTAATTATTTTTGTTACTAAAATTGAATTTACTCTTGTACCATTTTTGCCAAGTTTTATAGCTGCATATTTAGTCAATTGCTCTAATCCTCCTCTTATCACGTGATATCTTTGAGGTTGATCATCCACAATGGTTTTTATTGCAATTGAATTAATTATTATAATTGAAGAATTTTTTGAAAGTTTTTTCCTCATTAAATCAATTATTTGCTCAACGCTATGTAAAGAAATTTGAAAATCTTCTTCCTCATTTGTACCTCGATATCTGTGACTAAATATTAAATTGTCAATTTTTTTTTTATTAAAATTTTTAGTGAAAGTATTTTTAATTTGATCTTTATTTAATAAATCTAGTTGTAAATTTTTTAATTTATTTTTTCCATTCCTGGAAAATGTATAAATTTCATCACCTCTTAATTTTAGAATTTTTGCGATAACACTTCCAATTCCCTTTGTGCCACCAATTATTATTGTTTTTTTTTTTACTCATTTTTTTAATATCTTAAGTTTTGGAAATGGAATGATAAAGATATCATCTTTTTTTATATATTTTTTACTTTTCTTCAATATGATCTTAGCGTATCTCCATGCAAAAATAATTATATAGAATTTTTCCATAGATTTGATTTTTTTAGGATTGAGTACTTTAATTTTATGACCAGGGCTGTATAAATTGTGCCTTCGTTTTTCGTCATCAAATAAATTTGTAATCGTTTTTCCCAATCCAAATTCATATAATAGAGTTGTAGTTCCTATAGATGCTCCATAACCTACGAATTTTCTGTTCGTTTTTTTTTTGGAATGGATGAATGAAGTAATTTTCTTTTTTAAAAGATTATTTTTTGATTTCAACTTTTTAAAAGAAGAAAAAGACCCTAAACCGAGTTTTTTTTCTATTAAAATATTTTTTTTAAGAGAATATTGATTGATTTTTTTTTTTTCTCGAGAAAAAATGAAGCGCACCGAACCACCTTTAACAGATAAATGATCAGCTGAAAATATATGTAGTCCAAATTTTTTTGCAAATTTTATTAAAGATTCTATAGTAAAATAAGATAAATGCTCATGATAAATATTATCTAATAAATTTTTTTCTACAACACCTTTAAGTGAAAATGTTTCCATTACAAAATAACCACTTGTTTTTAATAAAGATGATATTCCTTTGAAAACATCATTTAAATCATCAATATTAGCTATCACATTATTAGCGATAATTAAGTCTAGAGGTCCATTATCTCTCTTAATTTTTTTAGATAATTTACTATTAAATTTTCCAATTATTGTTTTACATTTTGTTTTATTTGCTAACTCCCTAGCAGGATCTACCCCTAATACCTTGCATCCATAAGATTTTATAAAATTAAGAAGAGTTCCGTCATTTGAACCAATTTCTAACACTTTAAAATCTCTTTGAATAATTTTTTTTTTGAAAAGATGACTTACCAAACTTCTAAAATGCTCAGGTAAACCTGATGACGTTTGAGTAACATACAAATATTTTCCATACACAATGTCTGGATTCAAAACGTGGGACAGCTGAACAAATTTACATTTTGAGCATAGAACGAGATTTAAAGGGTATAATTTTTGTTTCTTAGATTTACTTTTAACATAGTCATCACCAATAGGCTGTGGATTCAGCGTATAAACTGTCTTAAGATTATTGCTATCACATAGCCTACATTTTTTTTTATGAAATACGTCAATAGGACTCATTTTATGAATATTTTAATTTACTTTGATTATCGTATTCGTGAAATTCAATTAAATTTTTATCAAAATCTTTTGTCATAAATTGTAAAACTCTATCTGTTTTTCCTCTTCTAACTTTAATTGAACTATCAAATTTTTTCAGTTTTTTAGCTAATAATTTTATTTTTTTTACCTCAAAACAAAGATGTCTAAAAGATGAGTTCCTATATTTTTTTTTTTTATTATCTTTGAAAAATTCAATAAAAGTTTTTTTTCCACAATGAATAAACAAGCCATAAAGTTCATTGTTTTTTTTATTTATAAATTTATGGGAAACTTTAAAACCTAAAATATTAATATAAAAATCTATTACGTTTTGTAGATTTCTCGATGAAAGAGATATATGAGATAATTGTTCTAACATTAATCAAAGTATATAAATTCAAAATCTCCAGAATATTTCATCTTTTTATACAACCATTGCCACTCTTCCTTGCTAAAAAATGATTGGCAGGTTAACGCCCAGCATTGTAAATTAAATAATTGTTGATCATTTTTGAAGCTTTCGACTGCTATATATTTTTTTTTTCCAATTCTATTGATTTCTTTTATGGCATTTTCAAGATCAAAAATTTTTAAGTTATGTAAAGTGTTTATTGATAGAACTAAATCAAAATTTTTAGATTTAAATGGTATTTTATTTTTGATATCCAATTTAAATACTTTTAAGTTTTCTATTTTAAAATTTCTCTTGAGTGCATATGATGATAAATCGCAACCATATATTTTTAAGCCTGGAATAATTTTCAACATCTCGTATAATAAAAATCCTTTCCCACATCCTACGTCTAAAATCTTAGATCCTTTTTTAAGACTGTAATTTTTAATTAATTTTTTTGCTACCGGTGCCCACCTACCAGGAATATATTTGTATCCACCATAACCAAATCTTCTATTTCCATCCCAATATTTTTTTCCATATTTTTTTGCTTCTTTCATGCAATAAACTTTATTATCAATCATTCTAGATAAATATTTTCTCTTAGTAGACGTGTGTAAATGAGTAATAAATTTTTTTTCCATTTTAATTTTTAAAATCTTTAGCTTGTAAACATCTATGAGAAATTTTTTTTAAATTCCAAATTTTTTTAATTCGCTCGATATCATTCACTTTTGTAATTTTCAAATTTTCGCAAGCAAAAAAAATTTCCTTTTTCTTTTTTAAAATTTTTTTAAACAATTTCTCTCTTTTATAGTTATCATATGGCATCTGAAAAACGCTGTAGGCTATAATGGCATGAATACCATTCATATTATTAACTAATTGGTTGAGTATAAAAAAAGAATTTTTCATTGAATACTCAGTTACACTTAATAAAAAATTAAAATCATTTTTTTGGCAAAAATCTTTTATCACAATATTTTGAACATGTTGTGGCACTCTCTCACCCATAAAATCTCTACTAAAATTATACCCTCTTACTCTTTTCATGATATTTTTGGTAAATTATAGTCAATCGCTAACTCAGAGACAGGTTTTAGGGTAATAGGTTCAAAAAATTCTCCAATTTTTTTATCTCTATAAGGTGAAAATACACTTTTAAATCTGCAATTTAGTGACCACCTTGTTTGATTTTCATGATTTATTGTATTGCCATGAGGTAAACACTGATTAAATATCATCACCTCCCCGTACTTTATTTTAATCCATATCAAGTCTTTTTTAATTTTTTTAAATATTTGATCGCTAGAAGAAGATCTTCCCTTTAAAAATAATTTCTGAACCTTTTTATATTTTGAAGGAGGAAGTATAAACATTGATTTAGTCTTGTAACAATCAACTAGAGGAAGCCAAATAACACTTTCAAAAGGTGAGTCACCTGACCATACATCGGAATGAATAGGAAGCAATGAACTATCATCATTTGGCATTTGAATACTTAAATTTATTCTTAATTGCATTGATAATTCATTGCCTATAATTGTATCTAGCAAAGGTTTTGAAATTTTATAATATAATTCTCTTAAATTTCTAGATTTATTTATGTCATTAATTATTTTCAGTCTAAAAGAATTAAGTTTTTTTACCTCAATTTTTTTATGAATAAAATTGAATAAATCACTATCTTTCTTAAAAGAATATTGAGATTTAAGATTTTTTTTTATTGAACGTACAAATAATTTTTTAATTTTTATAAGAGATTTTACATCACCAATTTTTTTAATTACAAATCCTTTATTTTTAAATTGATTTGAAATTTTTTTTTCTTCTTTAAATAAAAAATTAGACATATCTTTTTACCATTTTTGGCCAGCTAACTTATCAGTTTTTAGGCTGATAAAATTTGGCCCTATATTTCGATAGCATTCATAAAAGTATTTTTCAGTTTCAAAACTGTCTTTTGGATAAAAAGATTTTATATTTTCAAATAAACTCATTAATTTCTCTGCATTTAATTCGGCATGAGTTGGTCCAAGTTGAGGATAGTCAGCAAAACCAACTAATTTTACATTGGCTTTTTGTTGGTTAATATCTAATTTTATTTGCTCGAAAGGTCTTTCAATTAAAAAAGGTGTTATTGTATATACCCAAGGTTTGAGCCCTTCCAACGACATACCAGATGCAGTTCCTATGAGGCTTTGTTCACAAATTCCTAAGTTAAAAAATCTTTTAGGATGATTTTTTCTAAAATCAGCAAAAATTCCATAACCAATATCTCCGACTAGTAATACTACTTTGTCATCTTCTTTAGCTAGTTCATTAATTAATTTTCCAAATTTTCTTCTCATTATTTCAATCTTCTCTTTCCGATTTCAATTTCTTTACCTTTAAGCTGTCTAGCGTGCCAAACAGTATCATTCTCGAATTCTTTAACACCTTTACCTTTTACTGTATGAGCAATTATTACATTAGGTTTTCCTAGTTTTTTTATTTTACTAAAAGCATTTTCTAATGATTTAAAATTGTGCCCGTCCTTAACTTCAATACAATTGCAGTTAAAAGCTTGAAACTTTTTTACTAAATTATCTAATGGAAGAGCATCCTTTAATTTATCTAATGCTTGCAACTTATTATAATCAACAACAATTACTAAGTTATCTAATTTGTGTTTAGATGCAATTAGTAAGCTTTCCCAAGTCGTACCCTCTTGACACTCTCCATCACTTATTAAAACAATAATTTTTCCTTTTTTATTTAATTTTTTTCTAGCAAAAGCCATTCCTGTTGAAATTGGTAAGCCATGACCAAGACTTCCCGTAGTGCAATTTATTCCATTTTTTTCATCAATTTCCAAATGTGTTTTTATTTTATTGTTAAATCCCTTCTCATTAAGATATATGCATAATGGAAAGGAAGCATGAGCCTTGCTTAAAATAAATTTATCTTTTTCTTTTAAAATAATTTCATAAATAAACAACAAAATCTCTATCATAGAAAAACTCCCGCCAAGGTGTGCCTCTCCTTTTTCAATGAATGCTTTAAAAGTTTTTTTTCTCAATTCTAGGGCTTTTATTTTTAATCTTTTTATATTCATTTATTTTAGCTTTAAATTATTCATTCTTTTGATATTGAAATATTTCTCATGAGTTAATGAATTTGCGAGCATTTTTTTATCAAATGCATTTTTAAGATCAATAATTGCATCTTCTATCGTTTTAACAGTTTTAAAACCAAGCTCTTTTTCGATTTTTTTTGAAGATATATGATAAGATCTATTATCGTTTGACTCTAAATGTTTAATCTTTACATCTTCTCCTACTACTTTTTTTACTAGTGCTGCAAGATGATTGACTGATTGATTTTCGAAGCCAGCATTAAAAATTTTTCCAGAGACCAATTCTTTTCTAGCATTAATAAGAAAATCATAAGCTCTCACCATATCAAAAATATGTATATTTGGCCTTAATTGTTCTCCACCTAAAACTGTTATTTCTTTTTTGTGATAAGCAAGATTTGTAAGAATATTTACAACTACATCTAATCTTTGCCTTGGCGAAAAACCACAAACTGTAGCTGGTCTTATTACAATTGGTATAAAATTTTTTGACATACTTTTAAATAATATTTTTTCACATTCTGCTTTAAATTTTGAATAATCAGTAAGAGGTTCTAATTTCATATTTTCATGAACATCTAGCTCGGTTTTTATTCCATAAACTGAAGATGAAGAAGCATAGATAAATCTTTTTACATTGTTTTTTTTTGCAATATCTACCAAAGGTGAAAATGCGTCTAAATTAATTGATTTACCAAGCTCTGGATTTAGTTCAAAACTAGGATCGTTAGAGATACATGCTAAATGTATCACTACATCTTTGCTGGCTGTCTCCTTTTTCAAAAGGTTTGTATCACGAATATCGCCTTTAATTACTCTTAAATTTTTATGCTTTGGAAGAACTTCTTCTCCGTAGATCATTAGATCCAATACTGTTACTTTGTAACCTTTTTCTAAAAGGTAGGGAGTTAAAACAGCACCAACGTATCCAGCACCTCCTGTTATAAAAATTTTTTCATTCATTATTTTTTAATGAGTCAACTAAAGATAAAAGCAAAAATTGATGGGTATTTTCTATATGATTGTATTTTTTTGAGTTTATCCAAAAATTAACATGTCCTAGTTTACTTAATGAATTGTTTTTCTTAAAACCACTTAAGGTAATTATTGGAAAAAATTTTTTTTTTAAAGCAAATTTACAACCATTTATCATATTTTTTGACTCTCCACTTGATGATATCAGAATAATTAAATCTCCTTTATCTGCATGAAATTCTAAAGTTCTTTTTACCCAGTTTTCGTAACCGTAATCATTTGAAAAACATGTCAATAAACTACTCTCGTTAAAGTTAACACATCTAATTTTTGATGTTTTAGTTAAATCTATTGAAAAATGATTAGCTATAGCGGCACTACCTCCATTACCAAATATAATTACTTTTTTTTTTCTTTTTTTTACTAAGGATAGAAAATTTTTAACATTATTTAGTTTAATTAATGTTTTTTCATCGAAAAAAAGAAGATTAGTTTGATCTATGAAATATTTTTGAAAAAATTTTTTACTCATATTTTTTTATTTTATTGAAAATTGAACTTTTCTGATCAGATCATCCTTTGTTATAAATGTGCTGTTGCCAATATTCTCTACAGCAATAGCGCCAGCTAGTGAACCTAAAAATAGTGATAAGTCGCTAGGAATTTTTATTTTCATACACAAAGAAATTACAGCTAACATTGCATCACCAGCACCGACTTTGTCAACAAGCCTATTTGCGAAAGCTGGAGCATAAGTTGCTTTACCTGTTGTTTCAATTAACAAAGCACCTTTATACCCCCTAGTTATGATAAGTTTTTTAATTTTTAAAAATTTCGTTAATTTTTGACCCATTTTTTCTAAATTTCCAACTTTATCTCGCATTTCATGACGTAACTCATTCTCATTTATTATTAAACTGTCAATATTTTTATACTTTATTAATGAATGAAAACCTCGGTTTGAAGCATTGATCTGCGCATTTAAAGAAAAGAAAGTTTTTGATTTATTAAACTCATTTGCTGTTTTTTTTGATATCAAACCATGTCCGTAATCAGAAACTAAAATTAAATCACTTTTATTAGATTTTTTTTTTATTAGTTCAATAAGTTTTTTTTCTAAATTAACTTTAAATTTTTCCTCATCAATGGAATAAACTCCTAAAAGTTTATTTTTTGAAACTTCATCAATATATCTTTTTTTAATTATAGTTTTGCCGTTAGATTTACTAAAAAAATTTATAATTATATTTTTTTTTAATAACTTTTTAATAAATGACAAGTATTGTTTTTCTTTTCCAGCTAAAGTAATAAAATTTACTGATCTACAAAAACTCACCAAATGATTAGCTATAGCTGCTGCTCCTCCTAAATAAGTTTCTTGTTGTTTTTCATTAAGGACAAGATGTGGTTCTTTGCCAGATTTGCCTAATACGTCTCCAAAAATATACTGATCTATTATCGTTTCGCCGACTAGTAGTACTTTTAAATTTTCTAATTTTTTTATTTGTTTCAGAATAAAATCAAATGAATATTTTCTAGAAATTTGTTTTAAAAATATTTTTTGTTCTTTGTTAAAATAATTTGAATGAGTATTAATTAAGTTACTTGAGCTAAAAGTAATATCACTCGAATAAATAATTTTTCCCCCAAATTTTTTTGTAATAGCCACTTCTTTATAAATATTTTTTGTATTATCTTTTTGATTATCTTTATAATCTGGGCCTTTAAAATAAATGTGCGGTTTTACAACTGAAATTAGTCTTTCCGACGTTATTTGATCGTTAACAACTACTGCATCAATAAAAGATAGAGATGATAAAAATTCTGCTCTATAGTTTTGATTGAATATAGGTCTCCCCGATCCTTTATTAACATATTTATCAGAAGTAATACTTACTAACAAATAATCACCTTTTTTCTTCGCCTCTTTAAAGTGTTTAATATGGCCGATATGTATCAGGTCAAAAACTCCGTGACAAAGAACTATTTTTTTATTTTTTTTCTTTTCTTTTTCAATTTGATTTTTTAAATTTTCAATTTTAAATATTTTATTCATCTTTTAATTTTTTTTATTACCTAAATAATAAAACCACTTTTTTGTTTGTTTTTTTATTTTATTTGGTGTCCATACTGGCGCATACTTCCAATCATTTAAATGCTTTAACATAATTTGTATTCCTTTTTCTATAGAGATCTTTGGTTTCCAATGTGTTTTGTTTTTTATTTTTTTTATACACGCAAAAGTAATATCTGGTTCACCTGGTCTTTTTGGTATTTTTATTTTGTCACCTTTTAAAAGATTAGCTATTTTATTTACGCTTACAGTTTTTCCACTACCCACATTAAATACTTCTCCGCTAAGATTTTTTTTTTGGCTTACTTTTATGAGTGCTTCTACGATGTCAGATACAAAAGTAAAATCTCTTGTCTGTTTTCCATTGCCAACAATTGTGAAAGGTTTTCTTGCAATCTTTTGTGCTAAGAAAACACCAAAAACCGCTCCATAAGTTCCAGAAGTTCTTGCTCTAGGACCATAGACATTAAAAAATCTTAGCGAAGAAGCATTTAATTTGTAAACTTTAGAAAAATGAATTACCAATTCTTCTCCAAGCCTTTTAGTTAATGCGTACGGATATTGTGGGTTTATTTCAGCAGTCTCTTTTGTTGGGTATTTTTTTGGTATCCCATAGCAAGAGGAGGAAGCTGTATAAATAAATCTTTTTACTTTATTTTCTAAGGATAGATTTAATATATTGTAAGTTCCAGTTACATTAGTAGTGTAATAGTCATTTGGGTTTTCAATACTGGGGACAATATCTGCTAAGGCTGCTAAGTGGAAAACAATATCAATTTTTTTAAATAAATCTTTAATGGAATGGTACTTTCTAATATCTTTATCAAATATCTTAACTTTATCTTTAATATTTTTTAAGTTTGATTTTCTGCCAATACAAAAATTATCAATAATTGTTATTTTATGACCATCATGTACAAGTTTTTCACAAAGATGGCTGCCAATAAATCCTCCTCCCCCTGTAACCAAAATATTCATGTTTATTTATATTTTTTCAAAATTTCTTTTGACCAATTTTTTTTAAAAGATAAATTTTTATCATCTATGAAAATATCATAAGATGGTTTACCAAAAATAAGCTCATCATGAACAACATTCCAATTTTTAAGTTGTTTTTTTGTAAACTTATAACCTTGTTTAATCGCTAGTTTCTTATTTTGTTTATTTCTGCCCATATATCGAGATGTAAAAATCTTTATATAATGTCCTTTTTTTTTTAAATTTTTAAGAGTCTCTATATTTTTTTTTATAGGTTTTGATTTATTATAATTATTGCCAAAGGTTTTACATAAAACATTATCCAAATCAAAACAGTAAATTAATTTTTTCATTTTATTGGACTGCTAAACCTTGTTTGTCAATTTTGTAAACTTTATCACATTTTTCTAATGTTGAAGGACGATGAGTAACCATGATTATTGTTTTTTTTCCTTTTAGCGCATTAACTTCATTTATAATTTCTTTTTCAGTTGATGAGTCTAAAAAGTTTGTAAATTCATCAAAAATAAGAATTTTTGGATCATTATATAAAGATCTAGCTATAGCTATTCTTTGCCTTTGACCACCCGACAGCCTATCACCAAATTCACCGACTTTAGTGTTAAAATTATCTGGTAAACTTTTTACAAACTTTTCAAGTTTTGCTTCTTTTATAACTTTTTTAACAATTACATCATTAATTTCTTCTTCCGGAATTGCAAATGCAATATTTTTTCTAATTGTATCATCTGTCAAAAAAGTATCTTGAGGAACATACCCAATTTGTTTTTGCCAGTTCTCAATATTTACACTTATATTTATTCCATTAACTTCTACAGTGCCTTTGGAAGGTTCAATAAGTCCTAAAATAATGTTAATTAAAGTTGTTTTACCAATTCCACTCTCACCGATAATTCCTATTGTGCTACCTACTGGAATTTCAAAATTAAGATTTTCAAAAATGTTAGAGGATGAATTAGGATATTTAAAACTAATATTTTTTACTGAGATCTTACCATGAATATTTAATTTTTCTCTTTTAGAGTATTTTTTCTCCAAATTAATAAATTCTGTATTGCTGAATTGATTAAATGTTGAATTAACAGTTGGCATATAAAAAATTATTTTTTGAATAGAAGACATTATTCTTGTCAAAGAAGGCATTATTCTAAAAGAAGCTGCAGCAAAAAGTGCTAAAAGTGGAACTATTTGATTTAACTCTTTGCCTAAAATAACCATTAATAAAGTGAGAAGAATAAAACCGACTATTACTAACCATTCTAACCAAAGTCTTGGTAAAGTATTTATAAAGTTTTGTTTTAGTTCATAATTACTTAATTTTTCATTATTTGACGTAAAGATTTTGACGACCTCATTTACTCTTTGTAAAATCTTTATTTCTTTAATTGATCTAAATCCCTCTCGTAAAAATTTTATTCTTAAACCAGAATGAATTTGGCGCTCCTCACCCCATTTTTTTGCTTTTATTTGTACTTTATAGAAAAAAAGAAAACCAAAAATACCAAAAAATAGAATTATAAGTAATGAACCTAGTGTTTCATAAAATAATAAAAGAAAAAGTATTCCGAAAAAAACGATTATCTCTAGAAATAAGGTTATAGCTGAATGAATAATTTCAACTACAAAACTAATTTCGTCTACATTTCTAATCAATTTTGATGAATTATTTTCTAAGTGAAAACTGAAAGGTCTTGTAATATATCTATTATATAGTTTATCAGAAAGTGAAATTTTCAAAACTGTCTTGAGTTTGACTTGCGCATAAGAAAAATAAGTTAAAAAGATAACTTTTACCAAGAATAGAAAACCTAATGTTGAAAGAATAATCAATAATGTGTCTTTTTTTGATGAAGGAAAAAGATTAAAAAAATTGAGAATTTTTATTACTCTCGGACTTATATTTTCTTCAATTAAAACTTGTATAAACGGAATTATGAGACCTAGAGAAGCCACTTCTAGTAACATTGCAAAGATTGTCATTATCATTAAAAAAAATAATGAAGTCTTTTGTTTTTTATTTAAGATTTGAATTAATTTTTTTATCATTTAATCTAAATTGAACTTTTTACACAACATTTAATCTTTTTAAAATTTTTTTTAAATTCTTATTATTTGGTGAGTATACAATAATATCAGAAATATACTTTTTTATAGACTTTGAAAATTGATTATTACTCATCTTAATTATTTTTTTAATTTTATCTTCAATTTTTTTGCTAGAATGATCTTTTAACCAAAACGGTCCATTTCGTTTATATTTTTTTTTAAAAATATAATTTGCAGCTGGAAAATTATTTACAGGAAAAAAAACAACTTTTTGTTTTCTTGATAATGCCTCAAAAGCAAATGTTGAACTTAAAGATATAAAAATAGCTGATTTATTCAAAATATTATAATGATCTTTTTTTTTTTGATAATTTAGGCTTTCATTTTTAAGTGCACTTGTATCACGTATGAAATATTCAAATTTATTTTTAAGTTTAAATTTTTTAAAATAATCTTTAATCTCATAGAGAAATTTGCTATTTCTCTCGTTTTTTAGAAGATACAAAAATTTGAGGTCTAGTTTTTTAGAAATCTTTATAAGCTTTCTAACTAATTTTTTTTCTTGATTAAAAAAGAAATGATTTGATGCTTGAGAAATAAATATCATTTCTTTTATAGAGTTTTTATTTATTTTTTTTTCAAATAAATTATTTCTAAAGGAACCTGAAACAATAAACTTTGTAGAAATATATTCCTTTAATTTAATTAAATCGTTTTTACCATAGACAAAAAAATAATCGGCGAAGAGTTTCTTATTATTTTTTTTATAATATTTTTTACACTGATTTATGAAATGTTCATCCCTAATAGAGCCTTGTACACAAACATACTTTGGATCATTATAAATATGTTTCAATTTGAAAAATGATAAATTGTTATCTATTGCTGTCATTACTATTTTTGGTGAGACTATTTTAAAATAGTTCTTAATATAATTTTTTTTGATATTTTTAAAGCCACTACTTAAAAAAGTTTTTATTAGAACAATTATATTTAAAGAATTTCTTTTATTAAAATATGTAAATTTTTTTTTATCTAAAAAATAATCAATTTTTGGAAGTCCGTCATAAATCAATATATCCTTTTTAGGAGGTTTTGAAAAAACCCACTTAGATTTAAAAGCGTAATTAAAATAATTGAACATTTAGTTAACTATTTAATCAAGTATATTTTTTTTAATAAAAATATACGACATCAAAAAATACCAGGGGAATACTGAATTATTTGAATTGCTTCTAAGCCAAATATTTAATTCTTTTAAAAGATTATTTTTATCGAAAATATTAACATCAAAGAACGTGCTATCACTATTTAAATCTTTAATTAACTTTGATATTATGAATTCCTTCATCCATTTTGTTTGTGGAGATTGCGCACCTCTTTTTGGCAATTGCATTAACTTTTCTTTAATTGAGTCTCTTAAGATAAATTTTCCTACGTTCTTTTTTATTAAAAAATTATTTGGCAAACCAAAGCAAAAATTAACTAATTCGTTATTTAGCCAAGGAAATCTGCTTTCCACAGAATATGCCATACTTACATGATCTTGTTGTAAAAGTGCCCTTCTAAGTTTAGATCCAAATAGGTCATTATACATTGAGTCTTTTAATGGATCATTAAAAATTTTTTTTATTTTAAATTTTTTGGTTTTTGATAAATCTTTTTTATTTTTGAAAATAACTAAAGGAAAATTGATTTTTAGTCCTTGTACAGGTTGAACGTTATAATTAAGATTTTTTGTTTTAAAAGCATTAATGTGATGCGTGTATCCACCTAATATTTCGTCTATCCCATTACCATCTAATAAAACTCTAACCCCTTTTTTTTTTAAATTTTCAAAAGTTTTCATACTTGACATGACTGCTAGGCCGCCAAAAGGCTCTTCTGTAAAACTCATGCATTTCTCTAAATAATTATAAAAATCTTTTTTTTTAAAGTGAGATATTAAGATTTTTTTATTCAGTTTTTTAGCTAATTTTTTTGCAAAATCTTGTTCATCATTTTCATCATCACAACTCCAATGAACCAAGGAGTTAACTATTGGATTTTTATTTTCAATTAACTTATAAATCATTGCAGAAGAATCTACCCCGCCGCTTACAGCTACGGAAATATTTTTATCTGACCTAAGACAATAATTCATAGCTCTATTCATTAAAAAATTTAATTCCTTTTTTGCATCATTAAATTTTAAATTTTTTACAAATTTAGGTGTGAAATCAAACCACTTAGACTTAATTATTTTTTTTTTAGAAATTTCTAAGTAATGGCCAGGCTCTAAAGCATAAATGTTTTCATAAAAGGTATTGCAATCATTTTGATATACGCCATATATAAGAAAATTCTTTATAGATTCATTGTTTAATTTTTTTTTAATTCCTAGCTCAAAAAGCGCTTTTTTTTCTGATGAAATAATAAATTTTGACTCATTAACATTATAAAATAAAGGTTTTATTCCAAATCTGTCTCGAGCGATGAAAATTTTCTTACTTTGGGTATCATAAATTGCGAAAGCAAACATACCTTCAAATTTTTGAAGACATTTTTTTCCCCAATTTAAATAACTATATAATAAAACTTCCGTATCAGAAGATGTTTTAAATTTATAACCGATATTTTTTAATTCTTTTTTTAATTCTAGGTAATTATAAATTTCGCCATTAAAAACAATTATAAAATTTTTAAATTTAAATGGTTGATTAGATCTTTTGTTAAGATCAATAATTGATAAACGATTAAATAAAATTTTTAAATAGTCTCCATCATAAAAACCAAATTGATCAGGACCCCTATGTGTCAATAAGTTTTTATAATTTTTTACTTTAATCTGGTGATTGGTTATTAAAAATCCACACATTGGTTACTAATGACCAGAAAGTTTTTTTGAAATAAAGTATTCATCTTCAAAAAGCTCAATCGTTTTTTTAACACCTTCGCTTCCATTAACTATAAGACCATATATTGCTGGGCGACCTATTGCGACTATATTTGCTCCAAGTATATTTGCTCTTAAAATATCCGAACCAGTTCTAACTCCTCCGTCAAATATAATTAACTTTTTTTTACCGATTTTCTTTCTTATTAACGGTAACATTTCAAGAGAAGAAATATTTGACTCAAAAACTCTACCACCATGGTTTGAAACCCAAATTCCATCTGCACCATTTCTTATTGCTTTCTTTGCATCATTAGGGTTCATTATACCTTTAACAATAAGAGGCTTATTTTTTATAATTTTTTTTAACCATCTGATATCCTCCCATTTTGGTAAAATAATTTTTTTATTAATATTAGAATAGTTCGATCTTCTTCCAAATTTTCTGGCATCATAATTATCCATAAGCGTTTGGTATTTTTTGCTCGCCACTGGGCTATCGACCGTAAAAACAAACCCTTTTACTCCAATTGAGTTTGCTTGTTTTATTTCATTCTCAATCCACTTTTTACTGTTATAAAAATATAGTTGATAAAGAATTTTAGCATTTTTTGCTTTTTTTCTAATTTCATTTAAATTTATTCTAGTTAAAGAACTTATGGTTATAAATGTAGATGATTTTTCTGCGCCTAAAGCAAGTTCTGCTTCACCATCTTTATGAAATTGAGTTAAATGCCCCATAGGTGCAATAATTAAAGGTAAGGAAAGTTTTAAATTTAGAAATTTTTTAACAGCAAAAGTATTTGAGTTATATTCAAATATTCTTGGGACTATTTTTATCTTTTTAAAAGCATTTTTATTAATTTGAGAAGTATTGCCCCATTCTGAGCCATTTTCTAGCCAATTCCAAGTTTTTAAAGATATTTTTTTTTTTGCAAACTCTTTTATTTGCGGCAGGCATTTAATATTTTTATTAAAATATTTTTTCATATAATTTTAGATAATTTAAATATTGTTTGAAATCTGTTTTATAATCTTTTTTGTTTAAAAAACATTGAATGGTTTGCTTTAAACCAGGTTTAAAATAGGATTTTTCTTGTTTTTCATAAATTATTTTTTGCTCATAATTAAGGTAATTTTTATTTTTTTCTCTTAAATTTTTAATTTTATATCCTTTGTAAACTCTAATTCTTTCAATTGGTGTCAATGACCAAATAGTATCATCATTGAAAATTACCTCAATTCCATTTTTTAATGGAGCATTTTTTTCAATGAATAAAAAAATTGGAGTTTGCTTTTCACACTTAAGGATTACATATCTTGATGGATAAAAATTATTATTTAATTGTGCATAATTTTTCTCATACCTTATATTTTTGAAAAAATAAAAAAGCAAATCTAATATATGGGAAGAGGAACCAAAATATGGAAAATTCTTTTTAAACCTACTACTTTTATTTATAGTTTTTTGTGAAAAATTTTCAGAGATATTTACTCTTATTAGTTTAATCGTATTTTTCTTTTTTAACCTTTTTTTTAAAATATTCACAACTTCATAAAATCTTCTATTAAATGAAAAATATTTATTTTGAAGATTATTTTTATTTTTTAAAATTAATTTTTCAAATTTTTTTGAATCATTAAAAAATGGTTTTTCAAAACAAATATTTTTTTCTGAAATAAGAAGTCTTGGAAAATAATCTATCTGTTTTAAATGAGGTAGTAGGGAAAATATATAATTTATTTTTTTATTATTTATAATTGAATCGGTTTTCAAATACTTCACGTCTGGATTTTCTTTTTTAAATTTTTTCCAAGATTTTGAATTTTGTGAAGAAGAGGATGCAAAATCAACTTTATAACCTAATTTTTTAATTACTTTAGCATATTCTAATGCAACTCTACCGCTTCCTAATAATCCTATAGTTTTCACAATCTAATTTTTAAACTCTTTATTTATTTATTGCTTATATTTTGAAAAATTTTTGAAATTTTTCTTATCTTTTTTTTTCCAAAAGTTAACAATAATATTTTAGTTATTATTTTATAAAATGTTATTAATAAATTTTTTTTTGTTCTTTTTAAAATCATAAAATTTTTTTTTTTTATTTTAACTTCAGGAAGGTTATTCAGAGTATTTTTTATAATTTCTTTTTTATCTTTTGTTCTTTTTGTTAAGAAAAAGTGAACATGATCTTGTAGAAAACTTTTTTCTGAAATTATTACGTCCCAAAAACTATCGTAGGGATAATCTTTGAAATAAATGTCATCTCCAACAACCGATTTAACATATCTGTTAATGTTTAAAAAATAACCACCAATGGTTATTTTATTTTGAATATAAGAAAAATATGCTGAGATTGTTTTTTTTTCCATTTCCATAAACGATCTTGAATTAATTATAAAATCAAAAAAAATATTTTTTTCTTTTAATGCGTCTATTGAATTTGGAGGAAGTATGAATATATCAAAGTTATTAATTTCACTTTCTAAATTTTTATTTTTAAAATCTAAATAATTGAATATTTTTAAATCAGGAAAATTTTCTTGAAGATAAAAATTACTTTGTATATTTGCTTCAGGAAGATCAATTAGAAAATATTTTACATTTTTATTTTTTAAAATAATTCTTGCTAATGATCCAAATCCACCCCCAATCTCAAGTATATTAAAGTTATTAGATATATATTTTTCAATTTTTTCGTACCACTTAAGATGATGTAAAATTCCATAATCAAAATAATAGTCCAATACTTTGATTATGTTTTCACAATTTCCAACATTTTTATTGGGTAAACTTCTTTTTAAAAATTGTGGATTAAAATACTCTAATAATTCATATAGATCTAATTTTGATGGCAAATTAATACTATCATCTAATCCAGCTGAAAGTATTCTATTGTTTCTAAAATTTATCAAATTTTCGAGTTTTAAAAACTTTTTATTTTCACCATACCATTCGTCCCAATGGGTTGATCTGGTTTTTAAATATAAATCAGAGTCTTTTAAATTTTTTTTGTAAACTTCAATTAAATTTTGATAATTAATCATAGATATAAATTAGTATATTTTGAATTAGATTTTACTGGCAATTTTCCACTCCAGATCATTATTTATAACATGTGCTGATTTTTGGTCTAAAATATAATGACCAGTTTTTAAAATTTTATGATTTTTACCAACGAATTTTTTTCTAAAAACTCTTATTCCATCAATTCCTTTATAAACTTGATCTCTTTCTAGTTTTAAATTCGAATTTAAATTTATAGACTTAAGGCCATTTCCATCATGTTTAAAGATTGGCTCAAATTCAGAGCGTACAGCTAAAACTTGATCAGTTTTAAAAAAATCTATCAAATTTATAAAACCATCAATATCTGTGCTTTTAATAAATGGAGTTTTATAACTAAGTTGAAAAATATAATCAAAATTAATTCTATTTTTTTTTGCAAAAGTAGAAGCAAGTTTTAAAGTTTGATCTAGTTCTATATTAATACCTCCTAATTTTTCATCTCTTTTATGAGTTAAAATCTTGTTCTTATATTTTCTTTTCAAAAAGTTTAGTATATTTTTGTCTGGAGAAGTAACAACTATTTTTGAAATATTATTTGCTTTTATTAAACTATCAATAACCCATAAAACTAAGGGTTTACCTTTTAATTTTTTTAACACATAAGAGCCAGGATTTATCTTTAGTCCTCTTATTGGTAATATTGCTAAAGCCCTTTTTTTCAAGCTTTTCTTAGATAAATTTGATTTAATTATATTTGATCTAGTTGAAAGTATCTTTTCTTCATTATTACTTAAACTATTATCGTGCTTCCTGTAAAAAAAGAGAGGTAAATTTATATTTAAAACTTTATATTTTTGTATAAATTTTATCCAAAGATAATAACCGTCTTGACGGTCATATTTTTCGCTATATCCACCTATTTTTTCTAAACAATCTTTTCTAATAAGCGTGCAAGCTCCATGTGCAGGTTGATCATGAAGTTTCACTTTTTTAAAATCATGTCTTCTTACGAGATTTATAATCTTTCCAGATCGATCAACTTCAAAATAATCTGGAAAAACTAAGCCAATATTTGGACTTCTCTCTAGAGTATTAGACATTACTTCTAGGGCATTATTATCTAACCAATCATCTGCATCTAACCTCATTATATATTTTCCTTTAGAAAGTCTAAGGGCTAAATTATTTGAAACTGTCAATCCTCTATTTTTTTGAAAAATTTTAATTATTTTATTATTTTTTTTATAGCTATTAATAATTTTTTTTGAATTATCAGTCGATCCATCGTCAATAATTATTAGTTCAAAGTTTTTTAAGGTTTGATTTAAAACACTTTGAATAGCTTTTTTTAAATAACTACCGTAATTGTGATTAGTTATATAAACAGAAACTAAAGGTCGCGTATTTAATTTAATAATTTTTCCCAATTTAATTCTGTATTTACTTTTATTTTTTTTTTTGTTTTTTGTTTTTTCTTATTATTTTTATTAAGAAAGTTTATTATATGATCAAGAGAGTATTCGTACTTTAAATTTTTATTTTTCATTTCTTTCAAAAATTTTTTTACAAATATATAATCTTCATATGTATCAATGGTTAAACTTTTGCTAGATTTATGTTCTTTTGAAACATCTAAGCTTCCTGTAATAAATTGATCTAAGTGTGCTTGGATAAAAAATGTTAAATACTCTGTGTTGTCCACATCAATTATTGTATCTAATAATATCTTTAAAACATCAAAACTAAATATTTCAACTTCAGTCCCGCCAGGCAAATCTTTATTATTCGAATATTCTAAATTACTTTCAATATGATATTTTATTAACTTATCTAAATAAATAGGATCTATCAAAATATCATCTCCTGTAATTCTTATTACATTATTAAATTTAAATTTTTTTGCTGCATCGTACATTCTTTTTAAAACATTTTTCTCATCGCCTCTAAAAAAATTAATTTTGTTTTTTTTAGCCTCATTACAAATTTTTAAATCTTCATTATTTTTTGTGGTCGCTAAAACTATTCCGTCTATATTTTTTGCTAATTTTAGTCTTTTAATTAAATGAGTGATTAGTGGCTCCTGATTTATTAATTTTAACGCTTTATTTGGCAGTCTTTGAGATTTTAAGCGCGACACTATTATAGCCCCTACTCTTTTTTTATCAGTTATTGAATAAGAGACTGGGACATTTTTATTATAACTTCTATTTAAATTTAATTTTTCGAATTTTTCAATAAAAGCTGGAGCGATTTTCGGCGAGGGTGGTCTTAACATTATTAAATTTTTATTTAATATTTTTTCAGTTTTTTTTAAATTTTTATTCAAATACCAAATCTTTTTAACCTCATTTCTGTATTTTTTTTCACTTTTACTAAAATTTAATTGATTATCTCCAAAGCATTTTTTTACTTGATTAATTTGATTTATTAATTTTTTTAAATTTTGTGGTTCAATTGAAGAAAAATAATCCACTCCATGTTTTGCTCTATTAAAAGTTACATGTTTTTCGATAAAATCTACATTGAGAGATAAAGAAACAAGAGGAATAATTCTGCTCATTTCATCATCTCCAGCTATGTGATCTTGAAGTCCATATAAACATCTTTCTTTAAAAAAATTTTTCAATAAATTAATACGATTTAAATTAGTATCTTTTATTTCTGTGGGATAACTCTGGTAACCGTGCATTAAAACCGGTTTAATTTTTTTTTTTTTAAAAATATTCACCGCATAAGATATTTCTCTTAATGTGCTTCCTCCAGTAGACAAAAAAATATCTTTTTTTTTAATTTCACAAAGGTTATCAAGCAAATTTTTATTAATTAAGTCAGACGAATGAACCTTAAAACCATCAACTCTTTTATTTTGCGCAATTTTTAATGATTGTAGTCCAAAAACATCACAATAAATTTTTGCATTTTTTTTTTTAATCTTTTTAAAAATTGTATTCCATTCACTTAAATTAAATGACTGTTTTTTAAAATGTTGAAATCTTTGATGGTCAACATGTAATAATTCCTCAGCATTGTACACTTGAAATTTTATAGCATCTGCTCCCGCTTCGATACATTTATTCGCGAGCTTTATAGCTTGATCTACTTCGCCTTGATGAGAATTAGCTACTTCAGCGATGATTTTCGTTTTAGGATTTATGAGATTTTTTTCCACTTATAAGTTTCTTTAAAAGGACATGTTTTGCAAATGTTTATATCTCCTGCTTTATCCTCAATGTGAGCTTTTCTTACTTTATTAATTTCTTTTCCATGCCAAATGTTTTTTAAATTTTCAACTTTTTTTTCTGGTAAGTTATTTTTTTTTGGCATTTCTAAATTCATCATTTCAAAACCTTTTGATTTTTCTTCAGCCTTTTTTTTAACATTAAGGTACTCTTTATCTCCATTTTCAAATCCAAGTTTATCAAGATAACCAACGGTGTGGGTTGCTCCCCAATCATAACAGCACATTCCTACTTTTCCATCATATGTAGTTAATAGTCTTTGAAAAGGTTGTTCACATGGTAATCTCCCTTCAGATATATAAATATTATCTTTTGAGTCTTTCATTAGTGCTGCATCCTCTCCGTACTTACTAATTAAATCTTTTTTTTGACTTTTTATTTCCTTCTCAAATTTTTGATTTAAATCGCTTAAGTTTCCACCTCTCTCGGTGTATTGTTTAACAGAAACTTCATCGACGATATCTTTGAATAAATTAAAATACTCACTTTGAGCTTTTCTTGTCTCATCTGTAAGTATCATTTGGATTTTTGTTCTTGGAAACTTCAATTTTAATTTATTTCTTATTTTGCTAAAGTTTTTAATATTTTTATAGATATTATCAAAATTATTTTTAGTGAATCTGCCTGGGCGCATTTTTTCGTAGATTTCCTTTGTGCCGCCATCAAAAGAATAAATCATGATATCAAGTCCTGAATTAATAATTTTTTCGGACATTTTTTCATCAAGTTTTGTTGCATTAGTATTGATAATAGTTTCTAAAATTCCGTTTTTTTTTGCATAATTAATAATTTCAGGAAGTTGTGGATTTAACAAAGGTTCTCCTCTCCAATTAAATTTCATTGAAGGAACTTTTAATTTAGCTGCTTGATCAATTAATTTAAAAGCCAAATCTTTTTTCATTATCTTATCCGGCGTGGACACATACTGTCTGTAGCAAAAACCGCATGCTAAATCACAAACTGATGCAACTTCTAAATCAAAACATAGAGGAGAATTATTATTTTTTTCAAATTTGTTCCCATACATTTTTTGTTGAAAAGAATTTATTGGCTGGTTTTTCCAACCTTTCCTATAAGATAAGTAATCTTCAATCATATTTTTCAATATAATTTTTTTTTCTTGGTTGCTCTTATCAATTATTTTGTATCTATAGGCTTTATTATTTTCCATATTATCTGTCATCCAGGACACACGGTCCCTTTCGCCGCCTGATAAACTTTCAATTGCTAATTTTCTAGAATTTTCATTACTCTCGTTTTGAAAGTCACATCCTATTCCTACAATATTGTTTTTATAATTATTCACTAATTTATAGTTAATTTTTCTAATTTTTTAATTTTTCTTTTTAATTTTTTTCCTATAATTTTTTTGTAATTTCTCGCGTCAAGACCAATATTTGGTCTTAAGGCGATTAGGTCTTTTTCTCTTATTCTATAACCTTTTGGACAATCTTTATTTAAAAAAACTGCTCTTCTAAAAGTTTTAATGTGTTTAGTTTTAATTTCATTATTAGTTGGTTTTTTAATACTTGACCCTTTTAGTTTCCTAATTCGATTAATATCGTTAATTAATTCAATAGTTTCTTGTGATGTTAAAGACACTTTGTGATCTCTAAAAGTCTTATTTTTTCTTGTGTCAGTAAAATGAAATTCTAAAACCTGAGCGCCCATTGAGTATGCAATTTTTAGAGCTAAATTTCCAATTGTATGATCTGAATAGCCAGGAGTAACATTCTTATTTTTTGATATCGAATTAATGACATCTAAATTTGTTTCATTATCTAAAGTTGGATATGTTGACGTACATTGCAAAACAGACAAATTTTCCTTTGATTTATATTTAGAATTTTGCTTTATCAAAAAATTTATTGTTTTATATAATTCCTCCATTTTAGATAATCCACTTGACAAAATTATTGGCTTACCTCTTTTAGCAAACTCTTTTATAATTGGATAACATGTCAGATCACCTGATCCTATTTTGTAAAAATCTAAATATTTATCTATCCACTCTAAAGATTTTAAATCCCAAATCGATGATAAATATTTGACTCCATTTTTCTTACACATTTTTGCTAAGTAAATATGTTGATCTTTACTGAGTTGAAATTTTTTAAAATGTTTATTTCTATCTGGTGAATAAATCTTATTTACTAAAGTATCACCAGTATAAATTTGAAATTTTATAACATCAACTTTACTTTTAATTGCTAGCTTAGTTAATTTTTTTGCGTAGGCAAAACTTCCCTCATGATTTCCTCCAATTTCAGCGATCAAAAGAGGACCATTTTTTCCTTTCCAGATATTATTTAACATTAATTTATAAACTCCAATCAATTTGAGATCTTGCAAAAGTAGATTTTAAATCAATAACTAAACCTTTCTTTTTAAGATTTCTTCTTATTTTTTTAATTCCAATTTTTAAAAACTTATCATGTTTTACGGAAATGAGTGCAGCGTCGTAATAATTTTTTTTATTCAATTTATTCACAACAAATTTTGCCTTTCTTTTCAGTAATTTTTTTGGAACAAGGGGGTCGTAAACGTATACCTTAAGTCCTTTTTTTTCTAAGAAATTAATAGTCTCAAAAATTTTTGAATTTCTTAAATCATTGCAATTTTCTTTGAAGGCAGCTCCTAAAATCAAAATCTTTTTTTTATTTTTCATTAATTTAATTATATTTTTTCCAACATAATTACTCATATAGTCATTAATTTTTCTGCCAGCTAAAATCACTTTAGGTTTATATTTTAATTTTTCTGATTTATAGGTAAGATAATATGGGTCTACTCCGATACAATGACCGCCCACTAAACCAGGATTAAATTTTATAAAATTCCATTTTGTATTTGCTGCAAGTAGAACTTTATTAATATCTAAATTCATTTTTTTAAAAATAATTGATAATTCATTTACAAAAGCTATATTAAGATCTCGTTGGGTGTTTTCTATGACTTTAGCAGCCTCTGCCGTTTTTATATCATCAACGGTATGCACGCCTAAACTAATTTTTTTATAAATTTTTTTTAAATAAGATAATGTAGAGCTATCAGAACATCCAAGAACTTTAATCGTATTATTTAGTTTATATTTAGATTTTCCTGGGTTTATTCTTTCAGGTGAGTAAGCTAAAAAAAAATCTTTATTTATTTTTAAATTTGAAATTTTTTCAATTATTGGTAAACATACTTCTTCTGTACATCCTGGGAAAACTGTAGACTCGTAAACTATAATAGATTTTCTCTTTAAATTTTTTGCAACAATTTTTGTTGCTTCAATTAAATAACTTAAATCAGGTTTATTATTTTTTTTTATTGGAGTAGGAACAGTTATAAAAAAGACATCAGAATTTTTTATATCTTTTGAATTATTTGAAAACTTTAATTTTTTTTTTGATCTTATTTGTGATTTGGTAAACTCATTAGTAATATCTATACCTCTCTTCAAATATTTTATTCTATTAAGATTTATATCAAATCCTAAAACATTATTTGATTTTGACAGTTCTACTGCTAGAGGTAGACCTACATAACCAATTCCAATTACAGAAAACTTTTGTTTACTACACATAATAATCATCAAACCATTTGACAAAGTTTTTTATTCCGTCAGCTATTTTCGTTTTTGGTTTGAACTTAATCAAATTTTCTAATTTATTAACATTTGCATGTGTATGTTTAATATCTCCTTTTTGCATCGGAAGCTTATTTTTATTTGATTTAATCTTTAGAATTTTTTCCAAAGTGCTTACATATTTTTTTAGCTTAATTGGATTGCTACTTCCAATATTCAAAATTCTATGTGGTATACCTTTTTTTGTATTAGGTCTCTTTTTTAAAAGTTTTTTAATTGAAATCGTGATGTCATCAATATAAGTAAAATCTCTGATCATCTCTCCACGATTAAATAATTGAATCTTTTTTCGTTTTTTTATTGCATTGGTAAATAAAAATAATGCCATATCAGGTCTGCCCCAAGGACCATAAACTGTGAAGAATCTTAGGCCAGTTGTAGGTAGTTTGAATAAATGACTATATGAATACGCCATAAGCTCATTACACAATTTTGTTGCGCCGTAGTAGCTTATTGGTTTGGCGAGTTTTAAATTTTCATTTAGTGGAAAATCTTTGCTTTCTCCATAGACACTTGAGCTGCTGGCGTAAATAAGATGTTTTATTTTAAGTAATTTAGAAAATTCTAAAATATTTGCAAATCCTAATAGATTTGAGTGAGTATAATCTTGTGGATTAGATATAGAATGCCTCACGCCCGCTTGTGCAGCTAAATGTATAACATAATTTGGTTTGAATGATTTAAATACTTTGTATAAATTTTGATCAGCTATATCAATTTTTTTAAATTTAAAATTCTTATGTTTTTTTAATACATTTAATCTTTTTAATTTAAGCTTTCTATCATAATAATTATTTAGATTATCTACACCCAAAATTTTATTTTTAGAATTTAGTAATCTTAAAGAAGTTTGCATTCCAATGAACCCAGCGGCGCCAGTTACAATAATTCTCATTTAGGCAAAGCTCCGCACTTTGCAAAAGTATGCTTTTACAATCTTATTGTACATAATCAAATTTAAATTGGGCTTATTAAAAATTTTTTTTTGTTAATTTTAGTTTTAATATTACCCATTAAAATCTCAATATTATTTTTTTGTAAATTGATGATTTTAAAAATTTTTTCAGTAAAAGGTCCTGAGACAAATTTATAATTTTTATTACTTTTTAAATCACAAAAATTAATTGATAAATATCCTTTTTTATCTTCAGCTCTTTTACACTTTGTTACAAAATCTGAAATCTCATTTTGAGATTGTAAAAAACCACTTAAAAAGTATTTTAATCCTTTAGTAAATTTTAGTTTACAAAGTGTTAGAGGATTTTTAAATTCACTGTGAAAACAAAAAATATAATCTCCTAAAAGATTAAATTCTTTGTTTACTAACCTCGAATTTTTATACTTTTGAACTATTAACTTTGGTGAGTAAAAAATACATCCTGAACCAAGTTTTTTAGTAATATCGTCTTTAAAAAAATTAAGTCTTTTTTTATCTATTTTAACTATTGTCCACATCTTGTTTTTTACTCAATTTTTCTAGCTCTTCTTTTAATTGATCGTATTCTTTCATAGTTCTTTTCATAAAACTAATCGTGAGCTTCGTTCTTAAAGAAATCCCTTTTGGAGTAATAATGTATTTAAGGTAGTTTATCTTATCAGTCTTTTTTTAAAATTATTTATTTTAATCAACCCTTTTTTGTGTAATTCTCTTAAACAATAATTTAATTTTCCCAAACTAAATCCTAGCTCGGTTGCTAATTTTCTTTGAGAGGTATCAGGTTCTTTTTCAACCTTTCTTAAAACATTAAATTGGTCTTTTTCATTTATCATATGTTCAACTAATGAACATTATCGTTCAAATATTGAACTGTCAAAATTTTTGTTGCTTAATTTTCTATATGTGGATTTTCAGTCTTCTATTTTACTATATATAGCAGTATAAATTAATTTTTTATGACAAATGATAATCTATTATCAAAGCTTAGCTTGCTGATCCTGAGATTTTTTTCTTTTAAAAATTCGTTTGTCGCTTTAGTGGCGCCTTTAACATAATTGTAATCATCGATTAGCACAATTCCGTTTTTGGAGACTTTGCTAAACAATTTTTGTAATACAAATTTCGTAGGTTCATAAACATCCATATCGAGATGAAGAAACGAAATTTTTAGATTTTTATTTTTTCTTAAGAAATTTGGCAATGTGGAAATTACATCTCCTTTGATTAATTTAAAATTTTTGAACTTTTTATTGAGTAAGAGTTTTCTTAATTTTTGATATTTTAAACCTAACCCTGAAAATTTATCATGTCTCAAAGCAAATTTGTTATCCTCTAAAATTGATTGAGTTGGAAATTTTCCAAACGGGTCAAATCCGAAAACCTTTTTTCTTTTTTGTGATAATAGATCTCTGTAAGTTAATAATCTTACTAAACTAGTTCCTTTAAATACCCCACACTCTATTATTGAGCCAGGTACTTTTTTTGTTTTTTTAAAAACTTCATAATGGCAAATTGCTTTCTTTAGTCTTGTAGGATCAGACTTTAAATAGAAACTATTCTCGATTTCCCAAATATCTAGATATTTTTTTTTCATATTAAAAAATTTTTTTCAGTGCATAAATCAAGCCAATTGAGCTATTAGTACTGGTCAGCTAAACGTGTTGCCACGCTTACACACCCAGCCTATCAACGTAGTGGTCTACTACGGCTCTATGGGAAGAACTAGTTTTGAGGTGGGTTTCCCACTTAGATGCTTTCAGCGGTTATCCCGTCC
>MDTB01025944.1_pt1 | contig 51251 bp, 38 predicted proteins | sample 811161 | NCBI WGS metagenome assembly MDTB01 (sample SAMN05326650, study PRJNA326480) | marine metagenome | isolation source: seawater | place: Mediterranean Sea | collected 2009
TCTTCTTAGAAAGGGTGCCGGTTCTTCTTCTTTGATGAGATTGATTGGTGAAGATGGAGAAGATGAGCTTGTGCTTATTAAAGAACTGCAACAGGATCAAATACATGATAAGATACTTCATATTGATTTTATCCAAATTAAGAGAGGAGAAAACCTCCAAACATCTGTGCCCTTAACTCTTATTGGCGAAGCTATTGGGGTAAAAGGCGAAGGTGGAATCCTCGAAGTTCTTGCCAATGACATTGAAATTCGTTGTCGACCAAGTAATCTACCATCACTGATAGAATTGGATATTACAAAACTTGCTTTGGGCGAGAATTTACAAATCAAAGACCTTCCCGAATTAGACGGAGTTGAATTTGTTTCCTCTGATGAAACCATATTAGTATCGTGCGTGGGTAGTGCCAGCGGCCGTTCAGAATCTGAGGATGAAGAAGTTGACGGAGAGTCTTCCACGGAAGAAGGAACTCAAGAGGGAGAATCTGAAGAACAAAACTCATCTGAGTAACAAATTTTTATAATATGTCCTGTGTCTTGCGTTGCTGTTATTGGATTGGGAAACCCGGGTCTTATTTACGCAAGAACTCGACATAATCTGGGATTTTGGCTGCTTGACAAGTTTGCAAATCATAAAAAAACCACCTTCCACCTGAAGTCTCGATACAACTCAGAAATAGCAAAACTTTCCTGCAACCATAAATCTTGTATTTTAATAAAGCCTCAAACCTACATGAACGAAAGCGGTAAGAATTTAAAGACCTTGTTATCACAAAATAATTGTGATCCCTCAGAGGCTATTTTAGTGCATGATGAGGTAACTTTGCCAGTGGGTAGGATGAAAATTACGAATGGTGGAAGGAGTCATGGTGGGCATAATGGGGTTAAAAGTGTATTTTCATCAATAGGCGATTCTATTTGCAGATTGAGAATTGGTATTGGTCAAAATAATAATCCGAATTCGAAATTGTCTGATTTTGTGCTTTCGGATTTCAATGAGGAGGAAGTGAAGTGCCTGGAACTCCATTCCGAAACTTTTCTAAACGCACTTTGTTCATTAATTAACGATGGACCCGACAAAACGATGAATGTTTTTAACCGATCGTAAACTAATTTATAAAATATGAAAAATAGCTACTCAGCAACAATAGTATTCGACCCCAAAGGCTCAGACGGTTCAACTGATGAAATGATTCCGAAGTTAAGTGAAATTATCGTTAGTGCAGAGGGAGATGTTCAGAAAGTTGAAAATCAGGGATCTCATGATTTTGCATATCCTCAAAAGGGAAAATTGAAAACTGGAGTTTACCTTCAATTTGAACTTCTTGGAGACAGTGATTTTCCCGCACGATTGAAAGATAAATTGCGTCTTGAAAAAAAGGTTGATCGAATCTTAATTGAGCGCAAATAATAAGTACTGTGGCATCCCTAAATAAAGTTCTGCTCATTGGAAATCTCACTAGAGATCCTGATATCCGTATGCTTTCAAATGGGCGTCCCGTTTGTAATTTTGGGCTTGCCTTGAATAGAAACTACAAAGATTCGGAAGGAAACCGCAAAGAAGAGGTGACATTTGTCGATGTCGAGTGCTACGGACCAAGAGCAGAGGCAATCGGAAGGTTTTTCTCCAAGGGTAGATCGATTTTTGTGGAAGGCAGATTGAAACTAGACCAGTGGGAGTCAAAAGAAGGAGAAAAAAGAAGTGCCATCCGCGTGGTTTTAGATAATTTCGAATTTGTTGATTCCAAACAAGATGGAGGTTCTAATAATATCGAGCGACAACCAACTGCTCCTGCAAAAACTGATTCCAATAAAGATGCTCCTGCATCAACTGGAAGTTCCACAGATACAAAACCATCTGCAGATCCTGATCTCGATGAGGATGTGCCCTTTTAAATCATTTTATACAACACTCTAAACTACTATGCCAAATACAGAAATTTTACTCGTTGAACAGGTCGATAAATTAGGTTCGGAAGGAGATATCGTTAAGGTTCGCCCGGGATATGCTAGAAACTTCTTATTTCCACAAAAGAAGGCTCTTCCCCTCAATCAGGCTAACAAACGCCGTTTGGATGCACTGAAAGTTGCACGTGCCGCACGGGAGTCTGAAGAAATTCAGGGTGCACAGGAAATCGCAAGTAAACTTAATGACGTGTCAATTGCAGTTGCCGTAAAAACGGGAGCAGGTGGCAAGCTTTTTGGTTCTGTAACAGCTCCACATATTTTGGAAAAACTGGATGAGAAGGGTTTTAAATTGGACAAAAAACATTTAGTCAAATTTTCTGCAATTAAACAACTTGGACAAACAAAAGTTACCTGCCAATTGCATAAAGATATTTCTGCTGAAATCAATGTTGAGGTTGTTTCCGAAAATCCAATCGAAGAAAAGGAATAATCATTGAAGGGCTTTTTACGGTATGCCTTCATTGCCTCCCTCATCTAAAGATAAGAAATTCACCTTAGCTCAAACGGGTAATTCATCACCCCCATCGCCCTCTGCAGCTGGAACTTTACAGGGTCAGGGATTACCAAATAGTTTAGACGCTGAGCAAGGGCTTTTAGCTGCCTGTATCGTGGATACTTCGGGGGAAGTAATTGGTCGTTGCATGGAGCAAGCAATAAGTTCAGACCATTTTTACGATCAGTCGCATCAATTGATTTTTGAGGCACTGCTTGTTTTGCATAAAGAGAATTTAGAAGCTGATGAAATTCTTTTGGCGGACAAATTATCAGATTTAGGGAATCTAGAAAGAGTTGGGGGTCGTGATTTTATTATCCAACTTACTTCTAGAATTGAAACCATTGCTCATGCTCCTTTCTGGTTGGATATTGTTAAGCAAAAGGCAATTCTTAGAAAGTGTATATATGTAGCTTTTGAGATAATTGACGATGCTAACCAACTTCAGGGAAACATCGATGATTTCTTGTCAGGAATTGAGCAAAGAGTTTGTGCTTTGGGAGATCAGAGTAATATTAGATCATCGGTTCCTTTTCGTGAACCGGTTAATCATGCGATGGAGCAAATCCAAAGAATGCTTTCGCATGAAGAAATGGATGGATTACTAACTGGATATAAGGAGTTGGATAACCTTACCAACGGGTTTAAGCCAGGTGAGATGATAGTTTTGGCGGCACGCCCATCAGTTGGCAAGACCAGCTTAGCTATGAATATCGTAGAGAACATAGCGTTTAATCAAAAGTATGAGTCAAAACCAAAGAACATTTTGGTGTATAGTTTGGAGATGAGTTCAACTTCCCTTGCGATGCGGATGATTTGCGGACGTGCAAGAGTTAATATGAACGACTTGAGAAGGGGTTTTGTGCGAAAAGATTATGCGGAGAAACTAAACGCAATAAGTAAGGAATTCCAAAAAGCATCTTTGTGGGTGGATGACACAAGTGGATTAAGTATCAATCAGATCAGAGCCAAGGCCAGAAGGTTGAAGATGAGGAACCATTTACATTTAATTGTCGTAGATTATTTGCAATTGATTTCTGGTGATGCGAAAGCGATGTCACGTGAAAATCAAATTTCGGAAATTTCGAGAGGCTTAAAGGCGATGGCGAAGGAATTGGATGTTCCAGTTGTTGTTCTTAGCCAGCTCAATAGAGATTCGGAGAAAGAGAGAAGAGATCCACGCCTTTCTGACTTGAGAGAGTCAGGTGCCATTGAGCAGGACGCAGATTTGGTAATGCTTTTAGGGAAGCACCGTAAAGGTGAGGATATTAGGGAATCTGATCAAAAAGGTGACTCAGAGGAGAGTCAAGGCGAGGACTTCGAACCAATTAAATTGTTGCTTGCTAAGCAAAGAAATGGTCCAACAGGAAGTGTTGATCTTGCATTTCGTCGAAAATATACGAGATTCGAAGTTTTGCAAAGTGAGCCACGTTTAAATTAATTTCATGAGATTTTTCCGAAGCTTTTTCCCTTTTTCCTTTTTTCTACTTGGACTTGTTGCTTTATGGTCACAAGTTCTGCCTGAGGGAAAAAAAATTGCCGAAATTGAAATTCAAATAATTGGATCAAAAACCTTGGGAGAATCTTTTATTCTTCAGAACCTGCAAATTGAAAAAGGAATTCCTTATGAGGCTACAGCCATTGATAAATCGATTAGAAATTTGATTTCAACTGGTTCGGTTGAAGATGTGAGGGTCTTTTTGAATCCCGACAAAAGTGATGATGAAGAAGTTGCAATAATCTTTAAGGTTTGGACCAAACCAAGAATTGGAAAAATAAAATTTGAGGGAAATGAAAAGCTTTCAGGCAAAAAGTTAGAAAAGCTAATTTCTCTAAATGAGGGAGATTTGCTTGATGAATCTACCTTGAAAGAAGATCAACACCTTTTGGAAGAAAAGTATCTGGAGAAAGGATACTGGAATTCATCGGTTGATTCTCAAGTCATTAGAAACGGTGAAAATGAACCAGTTACTATTATCTATAAGATAATCGAAAGGGAAAAACGTACCATTTCAAAGATTCTTTTCAGTGGGAATGAGTCTTTAGAATCCAAGCAATTATTAAGTGAAATGGAAACGGCTCCTTGGAGGTTTTGGAGATTTTGGTCCAAACGATCAAAATATATACCTCAAATTCTAGAAGAGGATTTGGAAAAAGTTTGTGAAGCCTACAGAAATGAAGGGTTTTTGGATGTGCAAATAGAACAATCTGGAGTAAGGTTAAATCCTTCAGGAAAATCCAAGATTGAATTATCAATTGATGTAAAAGAGGGGAAAAGATCTTTTTTTGGAAAGCAATTGATTGTTGGTAACGTATCCATAGGAACCGAAGATTTGCTTAAACTTGGAAGCCGAGAAAAAGGGCTTGTTGAGGGCTCGCCCTATTCCCCCACCCTTCTAAGTGAAGAGCGGAACCGGCTCCGGAAAAAATATGGTGAAAGAGGCTATTTGGATGCTCGGGTTAAAGTTGTTCGAACACCAAATTTAAAAACCAACCAGATTGATTTGAAATTTGAAATCTCTGAAAACAATAAATTTACGGTTAATTCGATCATGGTTCGCGGCAATGAAAAAACCAAGACAATTGCTATTATAAGAGAATTGGCACTTGCTCCTGGAGAAACTTTTGATCTATTGAGAATGGAAACCAGCGAAGCTCGTTTACGAAATACAAGGTTTTTTGAGAAGGTTACAATCGATGATGAACCTATCGTTTCCCAAGATCCCGAACTTCAAAATACTCGAAGAAATTTAGTAGTTGATGTAGAAGAAGGACGGACTGGTCATGTTTCTTTTGGTGTGGGATTCAGCACTTTAGAAAAAGCAATGATGTTTGCAGAATTCAGGCAGGGAAATTTTGATATCATGCGATGGAGAAGTCCTCACCGCTTGCAGGGTGATGGGCAAAAATTTAGATTACGCTTGAAGCTGGGAGCTCGAAGTAATGAAGCTCGCTTAGCGATTGAGGAACCTTGGTTTCTGAACCGTCGAGTTGCTGCAGGCTTTGAAATTTTTCGTGAGAAGTCCGATTATTATAGTTCTTATTACGACGAGATGCGTGCGGGCTTTGAGGTTTATTTCAGAAAGCGCCTATTCGAGCTAGTGGAAGGTCGAATGTTTTATAGCTTTGAAGATGTGGTAATTGATGATGTTAGTACATCCGCACCTGTTTTCATTGAAGAAGAAGATTTATCGATATCCAAAGTTGGACTTACCTTAAGCAGGGATACTCGTGACAGTATACTTTTCCCCAGTGAGGGTAGTATAATTTCACTTAAAAAAGAATTTGCAGGCGGAGTTTTTGGAGGAGATGCGGAATATGGACGACTGGAACTACAAGGTGCAAAATTTATTCAGACTTTTTCCCCAATGGAACAAGTTCTTTCAGTTTCAGGCCGTACGGGTACCCTTGGAAGGTTTAATGGCGACCCAGCAGATGTTCCCTTTTTTGAAAAATTCTTCTTGGGAGGACCTTATAACTTGCGCGGTTGGGACTACAGGGACGCAGGTGTTGATCCGTTAATCAAAGAACCGCAAGGCGGAAACTCCTATTCATATGGCAGTTTGGAATATACTTTTAAAGTGGCTGATCCATTACGCTTAGCTCTTTTTTATGATGGTGGATATCTTAGGGAAGGGGATTTCAAACTGCTTCCAGGAGACGATCATGAAGGATGGCATGATAATTGGGGGTTGGGTGTTAGAATTATGGTCATGGGCATGCCTCTTCGATTGGACCTTGGATTTCCGATTTCTGACCCCTCTGATAGCGGAGGCTCTCCTCAATTTCACTTTTCTGGAGGATCAAGATTTTAACTTCGATTACTAACTTAACCTACAAAAACTTCGATTATGTCAAAATACTTAACACTTATTCTGTTTCTTTTTCCACTGGTTGGCTTTTCTCAAAAAGTTGCTGTAGTGGATGTGCAAAAGGTTTTCGACGGATATCAAAAAGTTAAAGAAGCAAGGGAACGACTTGAAAAATCAAGTGCAATAGCCAAGGAAGAAATTGACATATTTAGGGATGAACTTGGCAAGATTGTAAAAGAACTTCGAGAAATGGAAGAGAAATTAAAGAACCCTAATATCGATAGTTCTGCACTAAAGGGAAAATACCAAGAAAAGGTGAAGCAGGCCCAAGAAAAAAAAGATGATATGTTAGCATATGAGAAGCGAGCAAGAGCGACAATAGCCCAGAGGCAAAAAAATCTATTAGTGCAACATTTGGGGGATATTCGCACGGCAGTGCAAAAGGTCTCCAACGCCAAAAGCCTTGATTTGGTAATCAATTCCTCAGAGACACAGTTAGGTGTTTTTTTTGTATCTTCTAAACTAGACATCACCGAAGATGTTGTTTCCTTTTTGAATTCTCTGGCAACTAAAGAAGGCAACGATTGATTTACTTTCATTTCTTTAACCAGAATTAATGGAATTTTCTCTTGGCGTTGATGATATTCTAAAGAAACTCAGCGATGCTGAAGTTCATGGAAACTCAATTATTCAAGATATTAATGGTATTGCATCTTTAAAGAATGCTCAGGAGGGTGACTTATCCTTCTTGTCTAACCCAAAGTATAAAAGTGAAGTTAAATCCTCTTTAGCCACTTTCATATTATTACCGCTTGATTTCCATGAGGAGCCAAAAGAAGGGCAAGTTTTTATCAAAACCAAGAATCCCTCCCAAGCACTGGCAAATGTCTGCCGTTTAATCCAATCAATTCTGTTTGAAGGTATACCTGTTGGGGTACATGATACGGCCTTTGTTCATGAAAGTGCAGTCCTTGAATCTGGTGTGTGTATTGGACCGTTTAGTTATATTGGTTCAAATGTTAAAATTGGAAAGAATACCATTGTTGAATCTCATTGTTATGTTGGAGAGAAAGTTATAGTGGGTGAAAACACTCATTTTCACCCAGGTTGCAAGATTTTGTCACTTAGTGAAGTTGGAAATGGAGTAGTTCTAAATTCTGGAGTAGTGGTTGGCTCTGAAGGGTATGGTTTTGAGCAGGTAGGAAGTTTTCATGAGAAAATTCCCCACTTGGGCAAAGTAGTGATTGAAGATGATGTAGAGATTGGAGCCAACACATGCATCGATAGAGCCCGGTTAGAAGCGACAATTATTGGAGCGGGATCTAAAATTGATAATTTGGTTCAAATTGGGCATAATGTTCGCATTGGGAAGGGTTGCCTGATTGTTGCACAAGTAGGAATAGCTGGTAGCGTAGAATTTGAGGATGGGGTTATAGTCGGGGGACAGGCAGGATTTGCGGGACACTTAAAGGTTGGAAAAGGTGCGAAAATTGCCGGACAGGCAGGAATTACAAAAGATGTTCCTCCAGATGCGTATTTAAAGGGCAACCCTGCAATTCCCATACAATTAGCTCATAAGATAGCAGTCTTACAGAGAAAGCTACCAGATTTATTCAAAAGGATTGCTCAGGAACCAGACAAAAAGTAATTGGTAGTAAATGGACAAAAATTCCAACATTAAAATATTTAGCGGAACTTCAAATATCCCACTTGCTCAAGAAATATGTTCTTATTTAGGTGTTACTCTTGGAGATGCTTTAGTTACTTCTTTTCCCGACAATGAAAGTTTCGTGAGGTTTAATGAAAATATTCGTGGAGCAGATGTTTTCTTGGTCCAATCTACTTCCTCCCCGGCAAATCATAATGTCATGGAACTCTTAATAATGATTGATGCTGCAAGAAGAGCCTCTGCAGCAAGAGTTACCGCAGTGATTCCATTCTATGGTTACGCCAGGCAAGATCGTAAAGATCAGCCAAGAGTGCCAATCACATCAAAATTGGTAGCGAATTTATTAGTTGCAGCAGGAGTGAATCGAATTTTAACAATGGATTTACATGCACAACAGATACAGGGTTTCTTTGATATACCAGTTGACCACCTCTATGCAGCACCTGTTTTCTTTGATGAATTACAAAACCGTGATGTGAGCAATATGACAATCTTCTCACCTGATGTGGGGGGCATGAAAATGGCAAACGCATACGCTGAATTACTGGGTTGCCCCTTGGGTTTCGTAGCAAAACGGCGAACGGGTGCTAGTACGGTCGAGGCAATGAATTTAGTCGGTGAAGTTGAAAACAGAGAAATTCTGCTGGTAGATGATATGACTGAGACTGCAGGAACTTTGAGTGCAGCAGCTAAATTACTCAAAGAAAGAGGCGCACGGAAAGTAAGTGCAATAGTTAGTCATTGCGTTTTAAATGAAACAGGTAGAGATCGCTTGAGCTCAGGCATGCTGGACGAGCTGATAACAACAAATTCTGTTGGCATGGAATATAAAGATTTACCAATTAAACAATTGAGTGTTGCGACTCTGCTTGGGGAAGCAATTAAAAGAACTCACACTGACAGCAGCATTTCAAGCCTTTTTCAAATTAAGGGTTTTTAACCCCCCAGTAGATTTTGGGATCTAGACAAAAGGAGTTACCCTGAACGCTAATATGGATATGAAAATTGTGCTCAAGGTGCCTTTATTGCTTACATTAATTTCATCTTTTTCATTTAATCATGCTAATGCAGAAATTAAATTAAGTATTGATGAATCAGAGGTGAACCGTTCAGCCTCAGGATTTACACAATCTTATGCCCCCATACTTTCTAAATCTACACCAGCGATTGTTTCCGTAACAACCCAACAAATTATAAGACGAATTTATCCCGGCGGTGGTAATCCAATAGACGACTTTCTTCGAAGGTACTACGGTTATCCCCGGATTTATCAACCACGCGTGGAGGAAGTACCAGTACCTGCTGGTATTGGTTCCGGTGTAATTGTTTCTCCAGATGGTTACACGATTACAAATGCACATGTTATAACTGCAGACCAAAGAACTGGAGATTTGGTTGAAGAAGTTTTGGTAAAGGTTTCAGAAAAAGAAGAGTATAAGGCAAGCATTATTGGTTTTGATCGAACTACTGATATCGCGATTCTTAAAATTAATGCGGATCGACCTTTGCCTTTTGTCACCTTGGCTAATAGTGACAATTTAGAAGTGGGCGATGTAGTTTTCGCTGTGGGAAATCCTTTGGGAGTTGGTAAAACCGTAACCATGGGAATCATTTCCGCAACCATGAAATCTGAGCTTGGAGTCCTCAATCAAGACGATGCGTATGAAAACTTTATTCAAACTGATGCTTCCATAAATCCTGGGAATTCTGGTGGTGCCTTACTCGATACTAAAGGCAGGCTGATTGGAATTAATACAGCAATTATCTCACAGACTCGCTCAAGCATTGGGATCGGATTAGCCATCCCAGTCAATATGGCCAAAAAAGTTCTTATTGACTTTGTTGAAGGAGGAGCATTGCGTAGAGGTTTTCTAGGCGTTGAGCTCCAGGAAACTGATTCAAGTGGAGGTGCCGCCATTACAAGGGTTATATCGGGTAGTTCAGCTTCAAGAGCAGGGCTTAGAAAAAATGATTTAATTCTCTCTGTGGATGGAAAAATCGTCAATTCCGTCAATCAAACTAGAGTTGCCATTTCGCAAACTACACCAGGTACTAAAGTACCTATAGATATTTCAAGAAACGGCATGAATATGACTCTGTTTGTCACTCTTGGTCTAATGGGGGATAGTCCTAAAAATTTATTGCCCGGAGTGGATCTACAAACTTTAAACTCAAAAAACAGAAAAAAGTTTGATATACCCAATGATGCAACCGGATTATTGGTGGTTAACTCAAATGGAGATCAAGACAACTTCAAAGAAGGAGTCTTGATTGTAGAGATAAATGGAGTACCCGTCCGCACACTTGAAGATGCCCGAAAGCATTTAAAAACTGGTTTTAACAGATTGTATGTTTGGTATCGAGGTAAGTACCGTTTTGTTTCATATCGGATACCATAGTGTCATTGATAGTCCGTTGTTGATTTATTCGCTCGTTTTAGCAACCGACCAGCCCATGTTTATCTCCGGGCCCATTTTACTAATTTTAAGAGATACTTCTCTTAATTGACTAGTAAGCACCTCGATTTCTTTGTCTTTATTCTCCTCGCTCAATTTTAGCTTGCTAGAGGCATCGGAGAATTTTTTGGAAGGCTTAAAGTTGTTAATTTTAGATCTAAATGATGATTGGTCCCTATCAAATTTGGACTTACATTTTTCGCAGCAGAAACCAACTTTACGACCTTCAAAGTAAGAAGTATGACTATCGTCAACTGGTTTATTGGAGACTGGGCATTTATCATTGATGGGGTCATGATCGGAAGATTGAAGAGAGATATCAACTAAGACATTTTCGAGGCTTAATAGATTTTTTTCATGAAAAGAGGAAAGCTCCCGCAGTTGGGTGCTAAGCAATCCTTTCTGTTTTACAAGATTAGCGTAAGTAGTTCGATCAACAAAATTTTCCCTCAACCTCTCGGCACCAGCTGGTGTGACTTTTGTTTGCCAAAGAAAAACCTTTTCCAACCGACTAAGCTTACGAAGATTCACAATGGACGCATCCGAGATTTTAGTGCCATACAGATTTAGGTACCGAAGGTTGGAGAGCTTTGCAATTTCCTTGGTTGAAGCATCTGAAATAGATGTATTTTCTGCGTGTAGTCTCTCTAGAAGTTCTAGTTTTGCCAAAGATGGCATGGATTTGTCACTGATGGATGTTCTTGCAAGATTAAGCCACAATATCTGAGGGGTAAGAGGTAAGAGCATTTTCATACTACTGTCATCAAATGATTTTCCTACATAGGATGCATTGACATACAAGGCGTTGGTATTTTGTGCAATTGGCATTACAAGAACACCCAAATTACGCAATTCTTTCACCGCATTCTGATCGGCAACAGGTACTGAGGGCAACTTAGGTATAAGGAGAGCGGTTGCAGATAATTTTTTTTGAGGAAGATTATTAAGAACATGTTCGGCTGCTTTGCGACCAGTTTCATCCAAATCATCAATCAGCATGTCAAAGGAAGCGCCAAATTTTATCCATGATTTGAGCACAGAAAGCTCTTGCGGAGTAACTGGATTGTAGTGACTTTCATCCTCCATTGGAGGCATAGCTTCTTCATCGTCTTTTGGAAGAGTGATGCGAAATATTATCTCACTCTCTTCGACTTCTCCTTTTACTATGATTGAATCTCCTGCCCCTCTGCCCCCTTTGAGGAGGGATTCTTTAGTGTGCATCCTTAATTTACCTTTGTCTTTTTCAGCACCGTGACAGTTGACGCATTTTGCTTCCAACACAGGGCTTATAATTGAATCATAGATATTTGAAGATTCATCCGCACCGGCAAATAATGAAAAAATGAAAGTAAAGAAAAGGAATGTAAAAATTGGTAATTTTTTCATGTATTGTTTGGGAATAAAAGTATTCCATTTAAACTAGTTTTTTTATTTACTAATGCAAGTGACCAGTTCAGTAGAAAGCAAAAAAATTGACATAAGCAAGGAGCTTTGGTTTTTCCTAATGTTTAACTGTGTGGGCTTCACCGTATGGCCATTGATGGTCTATTATTTAGCGAGAACTTTACAATTTTCCTTCTTTTTAGATCTTAGTTTAAGAACTTGGGCCGAGCATATTGTTTATGGTCCATTGGGAGTTATTTCCGCCGATACACTTAGAAGCGTTGCTTTCTTGTTGTTCCCGTATTTAAGCTTTTTGGGGTTGAGACTTTTATTGACTCAATCTCATAAGAAGTAATTACTGTGAAATAAGATTACTTTGATAGTGACAAAATTTGGAGTATCTACCTCCTAAATCCATCAGTTTTTGGTGGTTTCCCACTTCCACAATCTTTCCATCTTCCATAAAGAGTATTTGATCAGCATTACGGATAGTACTTAGTCTGTGGGCAATGATCAGGGTAGTTCGGTCTTTAACCAAATTTTCTAAACCTTTTTGAATTTGTCTTTCAGTTTCGACATCTACACTTGCAGTTGCTTCATCTAAAATGACTAAAGGAGGGTTTTTAAGCATCGCACGGGCAAGGGTGATCCTTTGCTTTTCTCCCATACTTAGTCTAATGCCGCGTTCACCTAACATGGTATTTTCCTTTAGAGGTAATTTTTTCACAAATTGAGATGCAGAAGCCATGTCCAAGGCTTGCCAAATTTCATTCTCCTCAGCATTTGGCTTAGCCAAAAGCAGGTTTTCTTTGACCGTCGCATCAAATAAAAAAGGGTCTTGCGAAACGAGTCCTATATTTTGCCTAAGGGAAGTTAAATCGATGCTTCTTATATCAGTGTTTCCAATAGCAATTTGACCCGAGTCCACATCATAATATCTGAGTAAAAGATTTGCAGTAGTACTTTTTCCGGCACCAGTCGGTCCAACTAATGCAGTGGTTGTCCCTGCTGGTATGGAAAAGCTAAGTTTCTGAACGATAACATTTTGCTCATTGTACGAAAAGGATACTTCTTTAAACTCTACTTTCTCAATTGCCATTGGGAATGACTCAGCATTTGGTGTATTTTCGATTTCCAGCGGTGTATCAAGGATTTCAAATACTCGCTCTCCTGAGGCTTTTCCTGCTGCAATTAGGTTATTAATTGAAACAAGTTGCCTGACCGGCTCGTAGAACATGTTTGCGTAGAGCAAAAACGCGAAAAACTTACCGGATGTGAAGGTAGGATCATTTTTTAGAAGATATGCTCCCATTCCAACTACGGAAAGAATTCCCAGGGAGGAGAGAAAGCTTGCTCCAGGTCCTTGAATGGACCAACGGTACATAGCTTGGAGAGATTTTTGTTCTAAGATTCTGCCGGTCTTATCAAATTTCTCTCTTTCTCTCTTTTTAAGTGCAAAAGCCTGAATTAAACGATTTCCCTGAATGTCTTCTACCAATAATGAATTAAGTTCTCCAGATGCTTCGCGAACGGCTTTCCAGTTCCTTTTTGAAACTTTTGCGTAATTAAATCCAATAAGTATGAGAACAGGTAAAGGAATAAAAACAAGTGCGGCAAGTCTGGGCTCCTGCAAGAACATCATTGTGCTAACGCCAACTAAAGTCATGACGGCAATCACACCTTGTTCAGTACCATCCAAAATAGCCCGTTCAACATTCTGTACATCCTCCACTACTCTAGAAGAAATTTCACCGCTTTTTCTTCGGTCGTAAAAACTGATTGGTAAATCTAATAATTTATCATGTAGATCTTTTCTGATTTTAAAAATTACTTTTTGCTCGAGCTTGTTATTGGTTCTAATTCTCAAGCAATTAAGGATTTCTTTAATCAAAAACATAAACCCTATTAAAATAATTCCATTTATCAGAAATTGATTTTGCGAACTTTTACTTGAGAAAATTCTGTCTAGAACTTCCTGAATTACTGTAGGAACGAAAACAGAAAGTCCTGTCATCAAGCATGCCAGTAAAAGTGTGGATAGAAAAAGCCACTGGTGTTCAAATAAGTATTTTGAAATTCTACGGATAACTTGCTTATTGTATTTTGGTTTCATTTAATCTGAGTGATCTATCAAACTAGAAAAACAAACTTTTACAAACATGGATAAAAAAATTGTATATGGACCAACAGGAGAAACTTGTTTGGAGTTACCTTCCCCGTACGAAGCTCACTCTTGCGGCTTGCTGCATTTGCCACGGTTTTTGGCAAAAATCAAAATGCACTTGAAAGGCGAGTTGCCTCCAAGTTATCAAAGAAATTTCACGAAGGGATTTGATGGCTTTCTTTGTCTTCATCTAGGATTGGACCCAGAGCAGATCATTGCCTGTGTAAAAGATGCATATGACAATCAGGAAATTCAAAGAAATTTGGAAGAGATTTTTCCTGCTGAACTTAATGCACACATATGGAATAGAAAAGTCGTGCAAATGGGCACCGCAGATCTGGCGAGAGATAAGCTTAAAGAGGTAAGAGCGAATTTAGGTGCAAAAGATCGCAATGATTTGATTTCGTTTGCAGATGTAATTGACTTTGATGAAAGAAAAATAAACTGATCGTAGCTCAACCAATTATGCTCTTCTTACAGATAACAGGGTAATGTCGTCTCTCTCAAGTGCATCGGAAGAAAAAGCGTCTAATTCAGCCAACAGTTTTCTATTGAAGTTTTTAGGGGAGTGTTGGAAGTAAGAATTTGCAAAGCGTGCAAGTCTAGCGAGTGAGAATTCATGACCCTCTTCGTTTGTTGTTTCCGTTACTCCATCAGTAAAAAGTAATAGAAAATCACCTTCTTTAAAACTGGTTTCATTATCTTCAATCATTTCGTCAAAGATTTCTGATGGTACCATACCCACAGCCATTCCGCTGCCATGGAGTTCATTAACCGACCCATCTTCTGCGGTATTTGCTTTGCGAATAATCAAAGCTGGTTCGTGCCCTGCTCTTGCATAGGTAATTTTTTGCGTCTTTGTGTCAACAATCGCTAAAAACAAAGTTATGAACATATCTGGCCGGATTCTTTCTTCGAGCTGACTATTTAAACTTTTAAGAATTTCCGATGGGCCTTGTCCTTTTTTCACAAAATGTCGCAAGTTAGTCTGACATAAAGCCATGAGGAGAGAGGCAGGCACCCCTTTTCCGGAAACATCTGCAACGCACACGCCAAATCTTGTGGCAGAAATTTTATAAAAGTCATAGAAGTCTCCTCCCACTTGCGATGATGGAAGGTATTGGGCATCAATTTCTATACCTTTGTGTTCTGGGAAATTTTGTGTGAGAAAAAGTTCTTGGACCTCACTTGCGAGATGAAGGTCAGAATCAATACGAGTTTTTGCCAACCGAAGATTCATGGCATCTGAGTTTTTGATTGCCAAGGCAGATTGTTCCGCCAGTGAACTGATGAGAGAAAAATCCATTTGCGAAAAGGAAAGTCCATTTGAAGGATTTGCCACGACCAGTACACCGTAGCTCTTTTCGTCGTGGATAAGTGGAGCATACACTAGGGAACGAGATTTTAACGATGGGTCTTTGTGCTTGAACACACGAGGATCAATCTCTGCATCCTCAACCAGAACGGGCTTACCAGTTTTAGCTACTTGTCCGACAATTCCTTCCCCTTCTTCAAGGGTTTCAGAAGTTAAAATACTTTCGAGAAACCGAGCCCTTGATTCTGCCTTTAATAACTTTGATTGTTTAATCGCCCTTTGAGGAGGGAAAAGCCCCTCTACTGCTACACCTTGAAGCCTTCCGCTTGATGTTTTTTCATAAATACATGCACTCATCGCACCAGTTGTAATCACAGCAGTGTGGGCAATTCTTTGGTATAATTCCTTTCTGGGCACTCCTTCTCCAATGGCAACCGCAAGGTTGTGCATAAAATTGACTACGATTTCCTTTTCCTGTTCAAGTCTAGCCTTTTCATTTCTGAGTTGACTGTTCAATTTATTAACTCTCCGTCTCCAGACGAAATGCAGAAGGAGACCAGTGCATAAACCAATAGTTAAGGTGAAAAAATGGTTCACTAGGCTTATTTTTTACCTTTGACTAATTCTTGTTCAAGAAAATTCACAACATCACAAAACATGCGTGAATTTTTGGAATTCAAATTCATAAGCATTTTGTGGGCGTCATAAATTGCTTTGGAGCTAGCCATATTATCACCTCTAGTGGAATCCAGCATTTGCAAATCGCTTTCGGTTTCGATTTTCATCTCGCTAATTTCAGCAATGCGATGAATTCCCAAGTTTTGAACTGTCTCTAGATTCCTCCCTAAGAGATTGACAAGAACTAGCTTTCCAGGATCTTCGATTTTCCTTAATTTAAGAGCCAGACCAACCAGGATGCCCAGAAAAGTACTGTCTACACTTGTGCAATTTGCAAAATCAACAATGAAGTTCTTTTGCCCGGCATGAAGTCTTTGTTCAAAGAAATTTCGTACAGGTTCGCAGTTTAAATACGAAGCTTTTTTTTGAACTCGAACAACTGAACCTTGCTGGCAATCGTGAACTTGATAGTCAGGCTCTTTGTTCACAATTTTAAAGCAGATAAATTATAACTTTTTCGCTAAGAGTTTAAGTGCAAAAGTTTCTGAGCAAAAGTTAAAGTACAAATTAAAATCTGTTGTTGTCTTACTTGATGAAGTAAGGAGGGCTACTGGAAAATTTTTCATTCCATATTGCTCATGCTAAATTATTTTAAGGATGATTTAATTGAGTCAAAATCTGGCAACTCTTTTGGATCATCAGAAGACCATGCATGTACAATCTTACTCTCCTTGGAAATGACAAATGCAGATCTCTTGGAAACACCTTCAAATCCTATGAAGTCTTCATACAGTACACCGTATGATTTTGAAACTGCTTTATTAAAGTCACTAAGCAGGGGGAAATTAAGGTTTTCCTTTTGAGACATTACTTCCTGGGAAAAAGGACTGTCTACGCTAATTCCATATACTTGGGCATTAAGTTCAGAATATGAAGTCATGTCATCTCTCACCGAACAAGCTTCTTCAGTGCAAACACTGGTGAATGCAAATGGGAAAAAAAGAAGAACAACTGCCTGTCCTTGGTGATCACTCAAAGTAATATCTTTTAGTCCTTCAGGGGTTTTAGTTTTCAGAGTAAAGTTGGGTGCGTTATCGCCAATTGATAGAGTCATGTAGGAAGAAATTTAGTAGGGTTAAACAAATATTTGCTAATGCTGTCCGCATTGAAAGCAAGCTGAAAGATTCTAAAGGCAAGAAATTCAATTCTTCGCTCGTCGAAACAGTTGATTTAATTTAAATGTTAAGGGTAATCAAATTATGGATACAGATAAATTGTTTTCTGGCGTAGAGACGCTCATTGGAAAAGAAGAACTGGAAGAAAAAATTAGTTCTGGTAAGACACTGAAGGTCAAGTTTGGCGTTGACCCAACCCGCCCTGACTTAACTTTCGGGCACATGGTCGTTTTTAATAAGCTTAAGCAATTTCAGGAAGCTGGCCACGAGGCAATTCTGTTGATTGGAGATTATACGGCAAGAATAGGGGACCCAAGCGGTCGTTCAGCATTAAGGCCGGAATTGACAGAAGAAGAAGTCAACGATAATGCCAACACATATCTAGAACAAGCGTTTCGAATCTTGGATAAAGAAAAGACAACAGTCAGAAAAAATAGTGAATGGTTTCGGGATATGAGTTTTGCCGATGCTTTAAGTTTAACTCGCAAAATGACGGTTGCACGAATGCTTGAAAGAGACGATTTTTCCAAGCGGTTTCAGTCGAACCAACCAATTTCTATGGTTGAATTTATGTATCCACTCGTTCAAGGGCATGATTCTGTTGTGCTTGGATCAGACTTGGAAATAGGTGGAAGTGATCAGTTGTTCAACATGCTTGTCGGTCGAAATTTGCAGAAAGATTTGGGAATTGATCCTCAAGCAGTGCTCACCATGCCCTTGCTTGTTGGTCTTGATGGAGTGCGTAAGATGTCTAAAAGCTATGACAACTACATTGCCTTCAATGATTCTTCAAAAGATATTTTTGGGAAAACCATGTCGCTTTCTGATGATGCTATGTGGGAATACTATAGCCTCCTATTGGATTATGATGAAAAGGGTATTACTCAAATGAAAACAGTACACCCAATGGAGGCTAAGAAAAAACTTGCCGTTTCTCTAACGGGAAAATTCTTTGATGCGGAAATTGCAGAGCGAGAAAGTGTGCAGTTTTCCAAAGTCTTTTCCAAAGGAAAACTGCCTGATGAAATGCCTGTTTTCTCAACCTCTTCTCTGTTACTAGATAAACCGTGTATAATTAATCTATTGTCTGCAACCGGAATGTTTGAGTCCAAAGGTCAAGTTAGGAGACTTTTAAAGCAAGGAGGGGTTCGGTATGATGATCAAAAAATTGATGATCCAGATATGGAATTGATCTTTTCAGAAGAGAAGTCGGAGTATGTGATTAAGATAGGTAAGAAAATATTTATAAAGTTTATTGAGTAAAAGAGTTCATCTTTTTGACAAAGCTACCGGTGTTGCTTTTTTCTGAACATAATAATCCTTCAACTTTTCCTTGGTAGATTCTTTTGCCGCCATTGGCTCCCCCACCCGGACCCATTTCTATAACATAATCTGCTGAAGCAATTAGCTCAACATCATGTTCAATGACAATGATAGTATGCCCTTGACCTACTAATCTATGCAGTAGGTTAAGGAGTTTTATTCTGTCTTTCTGATGTAGCCCGATGGTTGGTTCTTCGAGCACATAGAAAGTGGGTTTTATTTTACGATTAAGCTTGAATCTTGCTGTATCTATACCATTGGCCAATTCTGAGGCTAGTTTCAACCGTTGTGCTTCACCACCTGAAAGAGTAGCAGAGCTTTGTCCGAGTTTAAGGTATCCCAATCCGGTTTGAACCATTAGCTCAAATGTCTCTTTGAGTATATAATCAAATTCGAAAAAATTATGAGCTTCTTCGAAGGTAAGGTCGAGAATTTCAGCGATATTTTTTCCATGCCATTTAATTTCCAAAATTTCGTTTTTAAATCTTCGTCCATCACACTCTGTACATGAAATGTAAGAGTCTGGTAAGAAGTTCATTTCTAATTTAATTCTTCCATTCCCCTTGCAGGACTCACATCTACCACCTTTTACATTGAACGAAAAAGTACTTGGTGAATAACCTCTGGTTTTAGACTCTTGCAACTGGGCGAAAAGTCCTCGAATTCTATCCCATATGCCAAGGTAAGTTGCTGGTGTGGATCTGGAAGTTTTTCCGATTGGCTTCTGATCAACCTCAATTGCTTTGCCGAATGCATTGGCGTTGAGGATCTCACCTCTATCCGATTGAACTGATGTGGACTTTTTTTTCAAACATTCTTTTACCCCGTTAAATAAGATTCCTCGAACCAGGCTAGATTTACCAGCCCCTGATACACCGCAGCAAACAGTTAGTCTGGCTAAAGGTACATCAACTGAAATTTTCGATATATTTCTAAACGACCCATTCTTTAGAGTTAACCAAGATTTATTTGCCTTTCCTTTTGTACTTTTGGGAGGCAGCGATGTCTTATTTCTTTTTTCGAGAGTCAGGTTTTTATTATACAATAATTTTCTTTCTCTAAAAAACGAATCTGATTTTCCAATGGAAATGATTTCTCCTCCCCTTGTCCCTGCTTCGGGACCAATATCAATTAGAAAATCCGCCTGCTCAATTGTTTCTTCGTCATGTTCAACTACAAGTAAGGAGTTCCCCTTCTTCAAGAGTGATCTTAAAGAATACAAAAGCTTTTGGTTGTCCATGGGATGAAGACCTATGGATGGCTCGTCCAGGACGTAAAGTACGCCGGAGAGATTTGATCCTAATTGACCGGAAAGTCTAATTCTTTGGGCTTCACCTCCAGAAAGTGAGGATGTTTCGCGATCTAGTGTTAGATAGCTCAAACCAACATGTTGCATAAATTTCAAGCGCTCCGAAATTTCCGGTAAAATACTCCTTAAGACAGCACCCTGCTTTTCCTCTATTTTTAGGCGGTTAAGAAAATTTAAGAGGTTTTCTGGAGTAAGTGAAAGAAGCTGTGGCATACTCATAGATTTTCCCCTATTGGTTTTCAGAACTACGTTTCTTGCAAGTGAACTCAATCTTTCCCCATGGCATTCCGGGCAAACCGTACCATCTTCGATTTTCCACCATTGACCACTTGCAGGGAGATCATCTTTCATCCAATCATAAATCTTTCCATACCCCTTGCAAAATTCGCATCGACCTCGACCTGAATTCCATGAAAAGAAAGAAGGTTCGAGTTCCGGGTAAGCCTTGCCATTAGATGGGTCAACTCGTCGGGTAGAGAACCAGATGTCTTCTTTTTGGGAGCTAACGGTAAGGAGGCACCTGCCATTCCCCGATTTCAAGGCCATCGAAATTGAAGATTTCAAATGGGGTATAGATGGTTGCTTACTCCACTTCCCCACAACTGCATCAACATCGTGCAAACGGTATCTGTCTAGTCCCGGAAAATCATTGGTTTTGTAAAAAATTCCATCACAGCGAACTTCGCTATATCCCTTTTCTAATGCCCAGTTCACAATTGGTTTGTGGTGTCCTTTGCGGCCAGTTACAAGCGGAGAAAGCAGCATTACTTCTTGGTTTGGTTTACGAAGTTCTTTTCTTACAAGGTTTAAGATTTTTTTTTCGATCTGCGAAACGCTGAATTTTTCCAAAGGTAATTTAGTGGACTCGCTGAGTTGGGTACCAATTTTGGCGTAAAGTAATCGTAGGTATTGAGCCACTTCAGTAATCGAGCCGACAGTTGATTTCTTTGATCCGCGAGTCACTCGCTGTTCAATTGCAACAGTTGGCGGCATTCCATTAATAGAATCAACTTTAGGCTTTGGCATTTGTTGAACAAATTGGCGGGCATATGCAGACATGGATTCCATGAATCTTCTTTGGCCTTCTGCAAAGACGACATCAAAGGCAAGAGACGACTTGCCGGATCCAGAAGGACCAGTCACTACGACAAATTTGTGATGAGGAATTTTCAATTCAAGGTTACGCAAATTATTTTCCTTGGCTCCCACGACATGCAAAAAACTTCCTTTAGGAATATGCTTTGTAGGGGTATTCTTCTTGGAGTTGATTAGGTTGGATGCGGAAAGATGGGGAAATAGTAGCCTAGAGGTCGCCGTATTTTTCTTCTTGAAATTTTCGGGTGTACCAGAGGCTACAAGTTTTCCACCCTCCTTGCCTGCTCCAGGTCCCATTTCAAGAATCCAGTCTGCTGCCCTAAGAACCTGAAGATTATGCTCTACTACAATGACGGAATGCCCTTTCGCAACAATGCGCTTTAATGTACTAATGAGTTGCTCAACATCCTGCATATGTAATCCTGTTGTAGGTTCATCGATGAGAATAATTGCGGGTAGTGTTCCTTTTCCAATAGAACCCAGATATTTAACGAGTTTCAGTCTTTGTGATTCTCCGCCTGACAGTGTGTTCAGTGGTTGTCCTAGAGCTAAATATCCGAGCCCGACTTCTTGCAGTAAAGAAAGCTTTTTAAAAGTTTTTGGAAAGTTTTTGAAAGTATTTACTGCAGTGTCTACATCAAGCGATAGAATATCAGAAACACTTAAGTTATCTAGCTTTACAGATAAAATATCGTCCTTAAAACGGAAGCCATTGCAGTAGCTGCATGGAACTTGGATATCGGACAGGAACTGCATTTCAACCAACTCATAACCTAAACCTGAGCATTCTTCGCAACGACCGTTTCCTGTATTAAAAGAAAAGTCTGATGCGGTGTAACCCAGTAATTTAGCCATTTCAGTTCTTCCAAGAGCTTCTTTGATTGGATTCCATCCGTCGGAGTAGAGAATGGCATTGGATCTTGGAGTGCGAGAAATTGTGTTTTGATCTATTGAAACTACATCACTAAATTTGTGTTTTGTTTTCACCGTCCCATGGGAAACCCTTTGTTCATGATGTAAGCCTTTGAAAATGATTTCACTTGCCAAGGTTGACTTTCCAGAGCCGGAAACACCCGCAATGCACACAAGTGAGCCAAGTGGAATGTTGGCTTCAAATTTATTTAAATTATGAACTGATGCATCTTTAATATTGAGACTGTCAAGCTTTGTGCTTGGCTTTTTAACTGAAGAATTGATTTTTTTATTGGTGAGTCTTTTTTTTAGCCATTTAGCTGTAGCTGTAGATTCAGATTTAATTAAATCATTAACTTTCCCGCTAAATGTTACATAACCCCCCTGGCTTCCAGGGCTAGGTCCAATCTCGATGACTTTATCTGCGGATCTTATTACCTGCTCGTCATGCTCAACTACGCAAACGCAATTCCCTGCATCAGCAAGTTTGCGTAAAATTTCAATTAGTTTTCCGATATCTCTGCCATGCAATCCAATTGTGGGCTCATCTAGAGCAAAAAGTGAGTCTGTGAGTGCGGAACCCAAACAAGTAGTTAAATTTACCCTTTGAGTTTCTCCACCGCTTAGTGTTTTCGATGGTCTGTCCAAACTCAGGTAACCTAATCCTACCTCTTTAAGGTATTTTAATCGCTTCCTTATAGAAGAGAGTGAAACTGATATTTTTTGGTTATCACCTTCTGTGACCGATGGAAGTTGCTTATTAAGATCATCGACTGTCATTGCGTACAATTCCGGAAGAGTTTGATCATTCCACTTCCAGTTCATCGATTCCTTCCTCAGCCTTTGACCTGAACACTCTTCGCATATGAAATAACCCCTGTATTTTGACAAAAATACCCTTATATGCATTTTATATGACTTCTTTTCCACCCACTTAAAGAAGTTTGTTATTCCATACCATTCAGTATTTTCTTCTTTATATTCTGAAGAACCATTCCAAATCAAATCTAACTCGTTTTTCTTCAAATGCTGGAATGGTTTATCTGGGTCTATGTCATTTGAATTACAAAAATCCATTAAATCTTCCTGACAATGACTGAAAACTTTACCAGAAAATGCTCTCACTGCTCCTTCTCTTATGGAAAGCGTAGAATCCGAAATTACTTTTTCTCGATCAATTAAAATTGTTTTTCCAAAACCTCTGCAACTTGGACATGCCCCCTGTGGCGAGTTAAAGGAGAAAAGGTTTGGTTTAGCAGGTTTAAATCTTTTTGCATCATGATCTGATCGCAAACCTAGAATTAATTTTTCTAAGACAGAACCATCTTCAGATCTTGCTTCCCCTGCTCCATTCCCGCTTTCAATTGCGATTTTTACGGCATCTGTAATTCTTACACGGTTTTTGGGGGTAGCCTTGCACATGTCAACTACTACAAATATTTCTTCGATATCTACATGGGCATTCTTAAATGAGCTGATTTTTTGAAATTCACCTTCAAAAAATATTCTTCTGTGACCAACCTCGGTTAAAAAAGCAAAAAAATCTTCAACCTTACTGTTTTGGGGTTTCTTGCTTTGAAATCCGATGATTACATTTTCATTTGTCGATTTATTAAGTATTTTATTTACGAGGCTTTCCGGAGTTTTTTCTTCAATTCTTTTGCCTGTTTTGGGATCGATTAGTACTGCAATTTCAGAGAACCAAATTTTAAAGTAGTCGCACAATTCAGTCATAGTCCCAACAGTTGACCGGGAATTCTTGACGGTATTCTTTTGTTCTACTGCGATCGATGGGCGAGCATTTTTTATTTCATTTACTTCGGGTCGAGGTAAAGTATCCAAGAACTGCCTTACATAAGGGCTGAAAGTTTCGACATACCTTCTTTGCCCTTCGGCATGAAGGACATCAAAAAGTAATGTAGACTTCCCAGTTCCGCTTAGACCGGTTATTACAGTGAGTTCTCCGGGGGAAATCCGGGCACTTATATCCTTTAAATTATTTTGAGTCGCACCGCTAACGATGATATCAGGTGATTTATAAGGCATTGGACAATGTCTAGACCACAATTGAAGGATCTCAAGAAAAGTGGCGTCCCGTAGGGGATTCGAACCCCTGTTGCCGGGATGAAAACCCGGTGTCCTGACCTGACTAGACGAACGGGACAAGCAAGAGAGGCTTATCTATGTGGATTATTTTGGAATTCGCAAGATCAAAGGAATAATTTCAAAGTTTTCAGAATGTTTGACTTTGAAGTTAATATTTTTATTGTAAAAATGTTTTTTATGAAACCCACATACAACCCCTCTAAGTTACGCCGTGCTCGCAAGTTTGGCTTTCGTAAACGCAATCAATCCGCATCCGGTCGCAAAGTATTGAAGAATCGTCGCCAAAAGGGACGGGCTAGTCTTACTGCATCCGTTGCTCGAAGGTTCAAATAAACTATAATCTTTCGGTTTTTTTTCTCTCAAGTGAATCATAATTTTAAGCGGTCAATGAGACTGCTGAAAAGGCATGAGTTCTTAGATGTTAAGAAAAGTCACTGTAAAACTAAAATGAACTTGTTTTGGGGACAGACAAAATCCTGCACTGCAGATCAGAAAGCTAGGCTTGGAATCATAACTACCCGAAAGTTGGGTCCTGCTCATGTGAGAAACAAAGCTAGAAGACTAATCCGAGAACTTTTCCGAAATAACTACTCACTTATCCAAAATGGGACAATGCTGGTTATACTACCACGCAGGAAAATTTTTGAAATCAAATATTCTTTTCTCGAGAAAGAATTCATAACTTTTCTCGGAAAGCTTCAAATTCTCAAATGAAAAATTACCTCCTTGGATTTTGTTTTTTAATAGGTGCATTCTATTTAATCTGGGACCAAAGTGAACAGCAGAAAAATTCAGATGATTTGACGCATTCACCCCAAAATCCTTCAATAAATACCAGCGACTTAAATTTTTCTTCAATACGAAACGAAAAAAATCAATCTGCAATTGCAATCAATTCTATTGAAAATCCTTCCCCCCAAAGTGCACTAACTGAGGCCACGGAAGAAAAAGAAGATTTATTTGAAGGACTTCAAAACGAATATTCATCACTAACATTTACAAGCTTGTGGGGCGGACTAAGAGCGATTGACTTGAAAAAATACGATCGCTTGAGCAAGAGTTTTTCGATGAGGCAAGAGGGAAAACCGCTCCTATCCATCGGCTTTGAAAAAAGAGACGGATCCGAAATAAACATTTTTCAAAATACCAAAAACTTTGAACTTAATCATTCCCCCGAAAGTCGCACGGTTTCATACTCTTGGGTTTCCAGCGAAAACATTAAAATTACGCGAAAATATTGGAGAGATTCCAACGCCTCATATGCGATTAGGCATAAAACCTCAATTGCCAACCTGAATAACTTTCCCATTCAACTCGATAAAGTTCGATTACACCTAGGTTCTGCTTTTCAAATTCCCAGACTTTACAACCCTTTTGATAATTCATCCACTTACCTCAATGTTGGGTATTTCAACTCTGGACCAGATTTAGCAGAAGGTTGCTCTTGTGCTGAGTGCAGTGGCAGAATTGATGGCAAGAAAGAAGAATTCATACAACTGAATGAAATGGGTACTGATGGAAAAATGACTCCACGACTTCTTTCCAAAGCAAAATGGGCCTGCGTAAATAATCAATTCTTTGTAAATCTAATCCGGCCTTTAGGGGAATTTTCAGATGTTACTGTCTCAGGAAATTCAGCAAACATTAAAGAACGAAACTCAACTGAAGAAATTCTTGGCGTTGAAGGTGCAATAACTTTTCCTTTGGGAATCATTGAAAGCAATTCAACAAAAGAACTGGAATTTGAGGTTTATTTGGGACCAAAAGATTACAAGCTTTTATCTGAACTTGGAGCTGAACAAAATAAAGTAATGCAATTTGGTATTTTCTGGTGGGTATCAGAGCCATTAAGTTATTTGCTGGATTTATTGAGCGGGATTTTCGGTAATTACGGTATTGGGATTATAGTCCTAACCATACTTGTTAAACTAGTCCTTTGGCCTTTGACTGCACAGGCAACCCGTTCTCAGAAGAAAATGCAGGCATTACAGGAACCTATGGGTGCTCTTAGGGAAAAGCATAAAGGCAACCCCCAAAAGCTTAATCAAGAGATGATGAAGTTTTACAAAGAGCATAAAGTAAATCCTTTTGCTGGATGTTGGCCGATTTTAATCCAGATTCCTATCTTCTTGGGAATGTTTTGGATGTTACGTTCTGCTGCCGAACTTTATGGCCAACAATTCCTTTGGGCAAATGACCTTTCTGAGCAAGATCACATTACTGATGTCTATGGATTTTCAGCCAACTTGTTGCCTATTCTCATGGTAATTACTCAGTGGTTTCAAATGAAGCTAACTCCCATGCAACTTGGTCCTCAAATGAGCGAAGCTCAGAGAATTAATGCCAAGATGATGAGATTTATGCCGTTCATGTTTTTGATTTTCCTGTATTTCTTTTCCTCGGCACTTGTTCTTTATTGGACAGTTCAAAATCTGATGACTATCTTTCAGACATTAATTACGAAGAGAGAACCAATCTCTCAAAAATCTAACAAATTAGAAAACTCGAAAAAATCTTCTTCTTTTGAAAGAGACTCGAATGAGGTTCCAAGATTACGTAACGAACAGATCAGCGATGAAGAACGAAAGCACCGTAATTTCTTAGGATTAAAATTAAAAGGTACTTATGAAAGCGAAGATTTGAAGCGGGCTTACGAAGAAAGGATTTCTAACTACTCGGATGCCAAATTAGCTAATATGCCAACATCCAAACGTCAGCAAGCTTTGGAGAAAAAAGAAAAAGCCCACAAAGCATATGAATTCCTTTCTAATCTTCAAAGCAAGGAAACTTGACGAGAGACCAGTATATTCATTCAATTAAAATCAAATGGCAGGTCATAGCAAATGGGCAACGACTAAGCGTCATAAGGCAGTAGTAGACGCAAAGCGTGGGAAAATTTTTAGTGTCTTAAGTAAAGAGATTTCATTAGCAACTCGAGACGGCGGAAAAGATCCTGAATTCAACCCTAGACTGCGCACCCTTATTGCCAAGGCAAAGCAGTCCAATATGCCTGCGGATAATATTGAAAGAGCCATTAAAAAAGGAGCAGGCGAGTTAGGCGGCGTTTCAATTGAAGAACTTCTTTATGAAGGTTATGCTACTGGAGGAGTTGGTTTGATTGTAGAAGTTACAACGGATAATAAGAACCGTTCAGCCTCAGAGGTTCGAAGCACTTTTTCTAAAGGAGGTGGTAACCTTGCAGGTGCCGGGGCTTTGGCGTTTAATTTTAAGAGAAAGGGACAATTTCTTATTGCAAAAGATAAAATTGACGAAGATTCAATTACTGAACTTGCACTTGAAAATGATGCAGAAGACATAATTACCGAGAGGGATCATTATGAAATTGTTTGTGAAACATCTCAGTATGACTCTATTGCGGAAGCCTTTAACAAGATAGATATAGAGCCAGATTCTTCAGAGTTAGCTTACTTACCTAACAATTTTGTTTCGATCACTGACTTGGATGCGGCAAAAAAAATCATCAAACTCGTGGAGTCACTTGAAGACTTGGAAGATGTTAAGGCAGTGCATGGAAATTATGACATGGAAGAGTCTTTGCTCGAAGAAGTTTCTGAGTAACATTAGTGCTAGTTGTCTAATGAATTAATACTCAAAGAAATGGATGCAAGTGCTAATGAATTCTTGGATTTGTCCAAACATGTCGGGGTTGTAGAGGAAAAAACTTTTTTTCATAACTCCCCTTTCGAAATGGAAGGTGGGCAACTGGTTGATTTTAAGCTTAAATATGAAACTTATGGATCCCTCAACTCGACCTTTAGCAATGTTATTCTGATCTGTCATGCTTTGACTGGAGATCATCATGTCGCTGGAGTGTACGAGGCTGGGGATGAAAAACCAGGTTGGTGGAACCATATTGTAGGTCCCGGTAAGCCGATTGACACCAGTAAGTTTTTCGTTGTCTGTTCCAATTGCCTGGGTGGTTGCCGGGGTTCCACTGGACCCTTGTCTGAATCTCCAAATGGAAAAGCATATGGTAGTGATTTTCCGGATTTAAGCATAAGAGACATGGTTCGGGCACAGAAACTTCTTTTAGATTACCTTGGCGTGCAACAACTTTTTGCTGTGGTTGGAGGTAGTATGGGGGGCATGCAAACACTTCAATGGATTGTGGAATTCCCGGATTACCTTGAAAAGGCGATCATCATTGCCGCCACTGCTCAACACAGTGTTCAAACCATAGCATTTAATGAGGCTGGTCGACGCTCCATCATGGATGATCCTAATTGGCTAGACGGAAAGTATGCCAAAGGAAAAGGTCCCTTGAAAGGATTAGGCGTGGCTAGAATGATGGCCCATATAACCTACCTTTCAGACTTAGGAATGGAGGAAAAGTTTGGTGGAGAAAAGCGTCTTGATTCTGATCCTAATTTTGAATTCAGCGTTCATCGGTATTTAGATTATCAAGGAGATAAGTTTATTAATCGATTTGACGCGAATTCATACCTTAAGTTAACGGAAGCACTTGATCGATTTGATTTGGTGGGGGAAAAGGGACTGGAAGCAAGCCTCAAGGAGGTTAAAGCCAAAACCATGATTCTCGCATTTTCAAGCGATTGGCTTTACACCCCAGAGCAAAACAAAATAATTGCAAAAGCTTTACACGCCCTTGGAAAACCAGCTACTTACATTCAACTAGATGATATGCATGGTCATGATTCATTTTTGATTGATTCTGAACCATTTTTACAAGCCGTGAGATTTTTTCTGCAAGGCATTAACCAAAAGAGCGAGAAACCACTATATGCGGAAGGTTTTCGAAACTTAAAGAATCGGTATGAAGTGAAAAAAGAGGCAGACTTTAAGATCATAGATGAGTGGGTTGAAGATAAATCTAGAGTTCTTGATTTGGGATGTGGTCGTGGTTTACTTCTTGAACATTTAAGGGAATCAAAAGAAGTAAGCGGACTTGGGGTAGACCTGAATTTGGACAAAGCATTATCTTGTATTTCCAAGGAAGTACCAGTTTATCAAGAGGATATTCGTACAGCACTGAAGAAGTTTGAAGTCAATTCATTCGACTGGGTCATTTTTTCAAGAATGGTCGAGGAGCTACCAGAACCCGGCACTGTTATTGAGGAAGCATTACGAGTAGGAAAGAAAGTGGCTGTAACTTTCGTTAATCATGGATATTGGCGTAACCGCTTGAATTTTCTCCTCAGAGGAAAGCGAGTTTGCAACGAGGTGTATCCTCACAGATGGGAGAGCAGTCATCTTAGCAATCATTTTTCGATTAATGAATTTCAGGAATTTTGTAAAAATCTACAAAATGGATCGAGGGATTTTAATATTAGAATTGGAAGAAAAGTATTTCACAAAGGAGACTGGGTTGGAACTTGCGACTGGATTCCGAATCTTCGAGCAGGCCTTGCGATTTACGAATTGCTAAAAGAGTAAAGATGAAGCAATTACATTTTTCCACGATTCCATCGGTATGCAGATCCATATCCCCAGGCTAACCCCAGCACCAATCCCCCTGTGTGTGCCCAATTTGCAATAGAAAGCGTTCCAGTAAAGCCAAAAACGAAACAAGCAAAAAGGCAAAATGCAAGACTGGAATCAATTTGAAAACCATCACCTGGATCCAGGCGGTTTTTAATCCATACATATCCAAAAAGTCCATAAACAACTCCTGACATACCACCAAAATTTGGTCCCGACATCCAAAACTGCAGAAGGTTTGAGCAGACAGCCAATAACAATGCAAAGGTCAAAAAAAACTTTGCACCTTTCTTGGCTTCTATCTGACTACCAAAATCTTTCAATAGGATCATATTGAAGCCAATATGTATAAAATTGAAATACCATTCTGCATCTTTGCTTCCGTGCAAAAAGATTGGGGTTACGACCCTCCATATTTCCCCCCCAAGAAATTCTGAAAGTCTACCATCCATTATCTCTGAAATGTAAAATTTGCCGACAATTTCACTATTCTTCCCCATTCCAGAAAGTAGAAATACACCAATGCTAGTAATAATGAGGGAAAGAGTAACGACACCAAGCGAGCGTTCCGACATTTGCCATTTCTCTTTCAATTTGAATTCTTTATATCTGTTCTTTCCGCCCTTCTCTGTTTTCGAAGGACTGATTTTCTTATCGATCGTGGTAGGATTAAATTCTGATTTTTCAGGGTTTTTTTGAAATTTCTCGAATTCTTCTTGAGCGAATTCGATAGTGTCTTCATCACCCACCCAAACGGACCAGCACTTGGCTTCCTCCTCTTCCAAAGATGCATCAATTGAATGTTGCTTAAGATAGCCCCAAAATCTTAAAGCGAGTTTTTCTTGGTCAAATTCTCCAATTTTACGCATGAGTTTATTTTAAGCCTTAGCTTTTTAAAAGCGAGAAAATGCCAACAAATATAAGATTTAGATGCTCGATACAAAAGGTCATGAAATTTTTGAAAAGAGGAATATTTACCAAAATAATCAATACAAAGATTCCGTATTTTGAAAATTCTAGAAAAGTTTGATCACTCATATTAAATAAATTCTTAATAATGTGGGAACCATCTAAGGGAGGCACGGGTAAAAGATTAAACAAAAACAACATTCCATTCAAAGTTATAACATTAAGAAAAAGAAGAAAAAAGCTTTCGCTTACCCCAATGAATCTGCCTAATAGACCGAATCCAATGGCACAAAAAAGTGCGATACAAAGATTTGAAAGCGGACCTGCCATGGTAATCAGCATGTCATCTCTCTTCTTTGTTTTTATATTTGGTAAGGAAACTTGTACAGGTTTTCCCCAACCAATAATAGCAAATCCAGGGCTTAAAAAAATCATTATTAAGGGAATTAGTACTGTGCCTATAGGATCAATATGAGATCTAGGGTCGAGTGTCACGCGACCCTGATTTCTGGGCAGTGGATCTCCTAACTTGTCGGCAACCCAAGCATGTGCCCATTCGTGAATAGAAATAGAGGCAACTAATAGGATGAACAATATGATCTTTTGTGTTTCCAATCAATAGCCTTTCGATTGCATATGTCTAATTCTGACCCAATTGATTGAGGGTCAGTTTGATATGTCCATTTTCGTCGTGATGGGCCTTTACAGCATCTATTTGAAGTTCACGAATGAGACTTTCTTCTCTCAATCTGGTAGTGACTTTTTGCAAGCGGAAAAGGTGCGGGTCGTGTTGAAGATTCAATTTTGTACCTGTTTTTTTCCGACCCTCTTTTTTCTTAGTTTCAATAAGCTGATTACTTTGCCGTGAGGATTCTAACAAAGTTTTTTTAACAGTTTGCAATGACTTGGTGGTAACTGAGTTTATCAGATTTACTGCCTGGTCTTTTTTACTAAGGTCAATGAGTATGCGTGCCTGGCAAAGCTTTAGATAATCTTTTTCAGCCTTGGTTAGATTTCCAAAATCCCTTTCTATGGATTGCCATGTAGACAACGCAACCTCGGGGCTTAGCTTTTCACAATCAAAAAAACTTTGTGCATGCCTGAGGCGGTAATCAAATGAATCAGACTTACCCTCTGCGGCTTTTTTAAAGCATTGGTGGGAAAATTTCTCCAAAACATCTTTTTTTAGAAGTTGAGAGGAAATAATTTCATCTTTAAAAATGTGGAGGTAGTTGCCTAAGTGAAAGTGATATTCCGGAACTTCCGGGTTAATTTCCACTGCAGCGACGAAAAATGGCAGTGCTTCCACAGGTCTTTCGCTTTCCACCAAGTAATTAGCGATTTGCTGTTTGACTACAGCTAGTTTAGGATTGATAGAGTCTGCTTGAAGGAAAAAACCTAAGGCATGTTCAGACTGACCAACCTTTTGGAGAAATTTTCCATATAAGATTAAAGCATAGGTGTCTCTGGGATTTTCACTGATATAAGCTTCATAGGATGCCACTAAATCCTGTGCTTTTCTAGTAAGTTCAGATGGCGAATTTGGAAGCTGCTTTTCGTTCGATAGAAAATGTTGTTCTGCTTCAATAATTTTCACTAGCTTCTGGTCAGCAAGAGAATATATTTGCTTTGTAGCAAATGCCCATTTGGGAAATGTTATTTGCAAAATTGCAAAAATTATAAGAGCAGGGAAATAATTCATTTTAATCGTCATTTCATGATCTTCTATGATTACTTTTTTTTCAAGCTTGTAAGGTTCCGGTGTTCGTTAGATGAATGCATAGCAATGAAAAGAATGATTTTACTCCTCTTCCTTGGTTATTATCCCGCGGTTGTATTTCCGGCAGAAAAGTGGTCCCCTTCCTTGAATTATACGGAAGTGATCGAAAAAGCAAAGGGGGGTTCGGCGTACTTTCAGGGCCTTTTAGGGATTTATTTGCGCTCTGGAGAAGCTGGCAGCACTGTTAGCATTGAACTCTCAAAACAATGGTCGGAAGTGGCCTATAAAAATGCTCATCCATTTGGTTCCTATAATCTTGCAAATATTGCTATGCTTGAAGGCGATTTTTCCAAAGCAACAACATACTATCAAGATGCAGCACTTTTGCTTCAGAGAAAAGCATCGGGAGGTGATGCGGTTGCAATGTATTGTATGGGAGAAATTGATTTTCAGGTAATTCCTACCAATTTGCCTAAAGCATTAGACTGGTTTAAGAAATCTTCTGCATTGGATTACCCTCAAGCTCAAGCCACATTAGGTGCACTTTATTTAAAAGGACTTCCTGGGCTCTTACCAAAAGACTCAAAACTAGGAATTGAAATGCTTGCCAAAGCAGTCCGCGCAAAATCACTTACTGCTAGGTATAATTTAGGAATGGCATATTTAGGGGGAGATGGAGTGCCAAGAGATGCCACAAAAGCCGTTCAATGGTTAAAAGTTGCAGAAGGGCAGAATTTTGCAGAGGCACAGTACACTCTGGGCGTATTGATTTTGGAGGGCCAGGATGGCGTTGAGAAGAATACAATGCAAGGACTACGCTTTTTACAAAAAGCGGCAGATCAAAATCATCAATTGGCTAAAAGGTATCTCGAAAAGCGGCAGGGTAAATCGGATGAAACAGAAATTATCAGTGGAAGGAATGTAAGTGTTTCTTTGAGTGACAAAGATTTGATTGCTAAAGCTAAACAAATGTACACAGGCGTGGGAACTACTAAAGATTATGATGGTGCTTTTGTAATATTTATGCCTTTGGCAGAAGGAGGTAATGCTGAAGCTGCGCGTTATGTGGGAATGATGAAATTCTCCGGCAAGGGAACTTCTAAAGATCTTAACGCAGCCAGGCAATGGTTGTCAGTGGCTGCTCAAAAGGGAGATTCAGTTGCTGAGAGTATTTTGGAAAAGTACAGGTCCCTCTTTGATTAATCCAGTGCAGGACAAATATTCCAGCATATCTTTAAACAGATAATTTTGAAAAAGGCTTAAAAGTGGGTTTCCTCGAAGACTTGCCAATAAGTGCTCATTCTAAGGAGTTAAAAGAAACATGGCTTGAGGGAGAAGACTTTGCAGTCATGGCTCCAACGGGATCCGGGAAGTCATTGGGGCTTCCCCTTTTATTATTTCAGCAAAATCTTGTTGAGGGAAAAATCCTTATTGTTCAACCAAGGAGAGTTGCGGCCAGATGCTTGGCTCAGCATGCGTGTAAAGTAATGGATTCAGCACTGGGCGATATAGTCGGCTATCATGTTAGATTCGAAAACAAAACAACCCCCGAAACCCGCATTATTTATCTGACAGATGGAATGATGTTTCGGCTTCTGCAAAATGAAAAGAATCTAGCAGGAGTAGAATTAATCATTTTCGATGAGTTTCACGAGAGATCTCTTTTTATGGATTCATCATTGGCGTTAGTAAAACGACTGAATGATCTTAAAAGAATAGACACTCGAATCATTGTAACCTCGGCGACATTAGATTTAAATAAAGTTAATAATTATCTTAATGCTAACAGAGGAATTTCGGTATCTGCAAAATCTTACCCTGTTTCGATTAAGTACAAGGCTCCCAAACCAAAGATTAATTTATCCACTCAAGTGTGTGACTGCTTACGGGCAGTCTTATCCGAATTTGAGGGAGATGTATTGGTCTTTATGGATGGAGCTGCATCAATTAGAAGAACAATTAGAGAAATAAGTGAAAAATTAAGTCGCTATGATTTAGAGGTTCTGCCCTTTTTTGGAGACCTGTCACATGAAGCACAAGATCGAGCTTTGTCACCAAATAGAAAGCGAAAGGTTATCGTTAGCACAAACCTTGCTGAAACATCTCTGACAATTCAAGGTGTTAGGATTGTCATCGACACCGGGTTGGCTAAGAAATATCGTTTTGATCCTTACAGAGGAGTTAACGTTCTGCTTTCAGAAACAATCAGCAAAAGTGCAGCAAAGCAGCGTTCAGGAAGAGCAGGGAGGACCTCTGAGGGAATGTGCGTAAGGATGTGGTCCGAAAATGAAAATTCACACAGGAAGGAATATGAGGAACCCGAAATTAACAGACTTGATTTAGCCGAGATTTATTTAAATTTAATTTGTTTGGGAATAGAACCTGATCAACTTAATTGGTTTGAAGGTCCGTCAGCAACGAGCCTAAATCTGGCAAAATCTTTATTAATTAAATTAGGAGCTATCGATCTTAATTCATCGGTGTCAGCGTTAGGTTTTAAACTGGCTAAGATCCCCCTTCATCCCAGACTTGGTCTTGCCCTTTTGCTATCCGAGGAAAAAGGGTGTTTATCAGCTTTTGCCCTTTTGTTGTCTGCACTTGATTTTAAGAACCCTGTTGATCTTGACAAAAGAAAAGAATTTTTAATCGAAAAGAGATCTGCTAGTTCTGATTTGGAAGCCTTACAAATTGCTTATGAGAAGACAAGTGCAACCAATTTTAATCTAGAATTTTGTAAGTCTCATGGTGTGCATGGGGGGAGGTTTAGGGAAATTGAGAAGATAGCGATTTTACTTTGTAGTACTTTGGGGAAAGATTTCAATTATTCCAGAATTGATCCAGATACATTGACTTTTATTTTATTAAAAGTGTATCCGGAAAGATTGGCTTTCTTGGAAAATAAAGGAACGAATACCTATGTTGATTATTCAGGAAATAGGCTGCAGATGTCTAAATTTAGCGTGGTAAGAGGAGCTCAGTGGGTATTGGCCATGCAAGTGGTCGAAAAAAAGAATAGGGAAAGAATTATTCTACAAATGGAAGATATAACAGAAATAAAAATCTGTATGATTCGGCAGTACCTTGGAGATGAATTAAAGATAGATTCCAGTTTGATTTTTGACTGCGAAGCCAAAAAAGCCTACAGGCGGGGGGTGGAAAAATTTGGCGAGGTAATTGTTAGCCAAAAGGATGAAGAAGAAATCAAAAAAGAGTCCGTTGCGAAGGCTTATGCCTGTGCTATTGCCTCGGGTGATTTGAAATTGAAATACTGGAATCAGGAAGTGGACGAGTTTTTAGCAAGAATATATTTTGTAAGTAATCATTTTTCTGAATATGGAATAGAAGAATTTAATCAAGATGCAAAAAGCTTTGTACTAGAAGACATTTGTTCAACATTTGAAAAGTGGAAGGAAATTCGAAGTGCACGAGTTTTGGATTTCATTCATTCTTTTTATGGAAAGACAGCTTTAGACATAATCAATGAAATGGCTCCTGTTTCTTTTCAATTGGGACCTCAGGCTAAGCCCTACATTCTAAGGTATGAATTTCCCAAAGTCTATTTAAGCGCACCAATACAGAAATTTTACGACATAAACGATCACCCTAAAATTGGAAACGGGCAAATAAGAATTTCGCTTGAAATGCTTGCCCCGAACGGACGGGTTGCCCAGTGCACCGAAGACTTATCGGGATTTTGGGAAGGGTCCTATCAAACTGTTAAAAAAGAATTGGCTGGAAGATATCCTAAACATGAGTGGAGGTAAGAATGTTCAAGAACCTCGATCGTTTTTTCTATGAATTAGTTTGGTGTTTCGGTTTTCAAGGAAATTTGAATAAAAATTTACTCAAAGGGTATTACGGAGAATGGTTGGCCAAAAAACACTTGAAAAAGCTTGGCTACAAACATTTTGCACAAAATTGGCGCAGTAAATTCAATCCGAATTTGGAGATAGATATTGTTTCGAAGGATTTGGAGACTTTTGTATTTGTTGAAGTCAGGGCAAGGTCCAAAAATTCTTTAATTAATGGATTCGAATCCATTAATTTTAAAAAAAGAAAAACTCTGCTTCGGGCATTTAAGGCTTTTTTAAGAGAAAACCGAATTTATGAAGACATTTACCGATTCGATATTGTTGAGATTGACCTGCCTGCATCTAAGGCAGATAAGCCAAGATTATTTCATCATGAAAACATTGCCATTTTCTAGGCAATTGTACATACAACATATCTTACTCTTATAAATATTTCCAAATAATATTTTTACTTTATGAGACAACTCATCTCACAATCATTAGGGAATCCTCCTCCAACAATTTTGGTAATATTTGGGGCCTCCGGGGACTTAACTGCACGCAAACTTGCACCTGCTATATTCAACCTTGCGGAGGATGATTTGTTGCCTGAGAAGTGCTTTCTTTTAGGGGTTGGGCGGACCCCCATGTCGGATAATGCTTTTCGTGAGTACCTGAGCGATTCACTTAAAAATTTCTCCCGGCGTGCAATTAGTAAGAAAAGTTGGGAAAAGTTGGAAGCCAACATTCGTTTCCATTCCGGTTCATACGACGATTTAGAAAGTTTTCATTCACTAGAGCGTACGATTTTAGAAATGGAAAAAAGTCTTGGCCGTCCTTCCCAGTGTTTATTTTATATTTCAACTCCTCCAAGTGTTTTTGAGCCAATCTTAGAAAATCTTGGAGAAAGTGGTTTAGCGAAGAGGCACCATGGTTCGGATTGTGAATCTAAGGTGATTATCGAAAAGCCATTCGGTAAAGATTTAGCGAGTGCCAAAAAACTAAATGAAGTAATAAATTTGCGTTTTAATGAGTCTCAGGTCTTCAGAATAGATCATTATTTAGGTAAAGAAACCGTCCAGAGCTTATTGGTCCAAAGATTTGCCAACTCCATTTTCGAACCTATCTGGAATAGAAATTATGTATCATGTGTTCAGATTACTGTCTCGGAGGAATTGGGGGTAGGTAAAAGAGGTGGATATTATGATAAGAGTGGTGCCCTTAGGGACATGATACAAAATCATGTTATGCAGTTACTTGCCTTAACAGCAATGGAACCGCCCTCCTCTCTTAATCCTGAGGCAATTAGGGATGAGAAAGTTAAGGCTTTGAATGCAATTAAGCCGCTCGATTTGAAGGGAGATTCATCCGAAGTTGTACGAGGTGTTTACAGTGAGGGCTTGGTCAAGGGTGAAAAGGCATTGGGATATTTATCTGAAAGCGGTATCCCTGATGATTCAATCACTGAAACTTATGCAGCCCTTTGCCTTAACATAGAAAATTGGCGCTGGAAGGGAGTTCCTTTTTATCTTCGTTCGGGCAAGCGCCTGGCCTTAAAAGCGAGTGAGATTGCGGTTCAATTCAAAAGACCTCCAGGTATATTGTTTGGGCAGGACGAAAGGTTTTCACTCGCCCCAAATCTGTTGGTGATTCGTATACAACCAAATGAAGGCATAACATTATATCTAAATTCCAAGACGCCTGGGCTCGAAACAAAACTGCAACCGATAGAGTTGTCTTTTGGCTACGAGACAACTTTTGGCTCAAATACTCCTGAAGCCTATGAGAGGCTTATTCTTGATGCTTTAAATGGCGATGGCACATTATTTATAAGAGGAGATGAGGCGGAGATATCATGGGGACTGTTATCCCCAATTTTAGATTTTTGGAGTGAGCAGGATAGTCGTGGTCTTGAAAACTATTCTGCGGGCACTTGGGGCCCAGTGGCGGCAGATAAATTACTGTTGGCAAGAGGGCATGAGTGGATTACTGGAAAGGATTACAAATAATATGAAAAAATTATCATTGATCTCTTTTTTCTTTTTGACCTTCTTAGGTTGTGAGGCAAAGAAGATTGAAGTCCCAGATGCAACTAAATCTGCAAGCAAAGAAAATAGAATGAATAGTTCCGAAATTGCTATTATCGGAGGAGGTTGCTTTTGGTGCACTGAAGCAGTCTTTGAAAGCGTTCCTGGTGTTGAGGAAGTTTTATCCGGGTATGCGGGCGGTAAGAATAAGAATCCAACTTATGAGGAAATTTGCACTGGATTGACGGGTCATGCGGAAGTAATCAAAATCACTTTCAATCCCAAAGAAATAAGTTTTGCTAAAATTCTAGATTTGTTTGGTGAATCTCATGATCCGACGACTTTAAACAGGCAGGGTGCTGATGTTGGTACGCAATACCGTTCCACAATTATGTTTCTTAACAATACCCAGCAGGAGTTAGCCAACGAATGGAAAAAGAAACTTGGAACAAAGTTGATTGATCCAGTTGTAACTGAAATTGTACCTGCACCGACCTTTTATTTAGCAGAAGAATATCATCAAGACTATTACAAGCGTAATCCGAACAAAGGGTATTGTAATTTTGTCATAAGACCAAAACTTAAAAAATTAAATCTCGAATAGCTTTATTTTTTTCAAGAATCAACACTTCAATCAGTGTTGGCAAATTGTGGTAGGTTGAAATCCTTTTCTTCTTTAAGCAATTGAACTTTGCTTTTTTCAAAAGTTAGATAGTTTAGATTCCCATCATATTATGTGATTTATGACATTTTATTGAAAATAATTATTTGATTAAGGGGAGTAAAATTGTTTTTATGTCATAAAATGAATTTCCAAAAATCCTTAAAATTTTCCAATTGGTTGAACGATTTTGAATGTGACTCATTCGATTTGTGTAAACCTTTCGAGAACATTCCAGGAGTGTCTTTTTTTATTAAGGACACCGAATCACGCTTACTTTACATGAACCGGAAATTTCTTCCCCGTATAGGCTTGGATTCCAACGAAGAGTTATTTGGAAAAACAGATTTTGACCTTTTCCCTCCTAGACTTGCTGAACACTTCAGAAGAGATGATAGAGTAGTGATCGAAACAAAAGAACCTTTACTCAATATTTTGGAACTTGTTTTCAACAGTCAAGGTTTACCGGATTGGTTCCTTACCAATAAATATCCTCTCGTTAATAAAAGTGGTAAAGTAATAGGTGTGATTGGTTCAGTTCGACCTTATGCCGATAAAGACAACGCCGCCAGTATTGGAGATCTAAAGTGGGAAAGAGACGATGAAATTGGTCGTGGAGTAAGTTACATAAGGAAAAATTTTCGTAAAAATATAGCTATTTCCGATTTGGTAAAAGTTTCAGGTCTAAATCACCGCAAACTACACCGTGGATTTATTGAACTTTTTGGGATTGCTCCTATGCAGTTTATCACGCGAACGAGAATTGAGTCTGCCTGCGATGATCTGCTTACTTCAAAAAAGAAACTTACTCAAATTGCTAAAGATAATGGATTTTATGATCAGAGTTCTTTTACGCAGCATTTCAGAAAGCAGATGAAGATTACTCCCTTGAAGTATCGAAAGCAGAGGGGCTTTTCTTAGGCTTAAAGTCCTTTTGATAATATTCTTATTCTACGAACATAAACTTCAGAGTTTTGTTCAACCAGTTCCCACCAAGTCTCTTCAACCGATAGACCTTCCTGCGGAGGAATAAGTCCATCTTCGTAGGCGGCCAATGCAGATGCGCCTTCTGCGGTGAGTACTCTCACCATAATGTCCACTACATCTGGAAATGCATTAAGGAATAATCTTTGCGGATCTGTCCTGTAGAGGGGATGGGAAGAGGCTAGATAGGAATACATATCACCGGTGGAATTTAAATCCGGGTAGATTTGCTGTAAATAACCTGTGCCCTGATTTCTATTGCGAATTAGATAAGCTCGCATCCCAAAATCAACGATATTAGATGCCAATGAAAAATCTGTAGACTTGCCCCCACTTTGTCTTGTGAAAATAGGATTTATGACATTCCCAGATTCACGCGGTCCGTCATCATTTATATTGGTGTATCCTCCGTCAGTTGGATGAAGATTGTATCCTGCCTCGAATGTGTTCAAGTCACTCACATCAGACCGAAATAACTGATATCTTGGAGTTGAAGTTACAGAACTGGTTAGACCATGCCTAATGATTTGATAGGAAATCGCTCGAGCACCACCCGAATTTTCCGCATTCGGGTCAAGTTCGGGAGCCTCAGTAAAAAAGCGAAGCCATGTTCCACTGATTCCGTTTCTTGTTTCCGATATTGGACCTTGAAGATTTGCATCATAAGAAGGGTTGACCAAATCCTCTGGCCAGTCATCAATAAGGATTCGTAAAGACTGCTCAACTGGTTTTTGAACTGCGGATTCTACCCAATTACGACTGTTATCGGTTGAGTCAAGAATATCAGCCGCCATCCACACATTTCCATCATTACGATAAACGGCACATTGTAAATCTTCTTGAATTCGATCGAGAACGAATTGTGCGACTTGATTCGTTTCAAGATTACCGGACGCTTGTGTTTGCGTCTGCACGACCTGTGAAGTTATATTTAGGAGTAACCCAGCCAGAAGGGCAGTAACTGAAACTGCAACTAGCAATTCAAGAACCGTAAAGGCTCTTTTTGTCTGGGAAATTTTCAAATAAACCGGCTTCAATAATTATCCTGTAGTTGCAGAAAATGAAATGCGCAAGGAGAGATAATTTATAAATTATCTAATCCTTCCCATGGCTTCCCCCATTTTCCCATATGATTCATGTCCTTGCTTGGTCATTTGTATGAGTTTGTTGTCCAGATGAATCATATCAGGCTGAAAAATAGTTATTAAAGAAGATCCGCCAAAAGAAAAATAACCAAGTTCAGTTCCTTTAACATGGAATTTTCCTGACTGTGCAGTTATGTGGACTGATCCTACGCAGGTCGCTCCAACTAGAAAAATTGCTACCTTTCCGATCTCATTATTTTCCACAAAAGTTAGATACCTTTTATTTTCCCAAAAAATGGAAATGTTTTGCCTTAGGGCAATTGGATTAACAGAAAAAAGGCTGCCATTAATTAGTTTTATATCCTCCATTTTCCCAGAAACTGGCAAATGAAAGCGATGATAATCCGTTGGGCATAATCGGCTGAGTAAAAGAGTTCCCCCAATATATGGTTCAGCGAGTTTTTTTGACCCAAAGAGTTGATCGAGCAGGAATTTTTGGCCCTTTACAAAAACGCCCTCCGATTTCGAGATGTTTTCAAATCCAAAATGACGTCCATCAGCAGGGAAAACTATATCCTCTGCATCTTGAGAGACTGGTCTAGATTCATCTCTAAGTTTCCGAAAAAAGAACTCATTAAAATTTTTAAATGAGGTGATGTCGTCTTCGAATTCTTGAGTATTTAATTCGTATTCATCAATAAATGGCTGGATTTTTGTGGCACTTGAATTTTGGTTCATTCTCCATCCATACCATTTTGAAAACCATGAGCGTTTGACTAAAGCCCACAAACAAAGTTTTCCAAAGAAATTGTGATAAATGAAACGCAACCATTTTTCACCGTATACTTTTTCCGGTTCCAGTTTGTCAGTGGAACGGTTGTGGAAAAGAATTTCAGGCTCCACAGATGACCTGGATCAAGAGGGTTAAAAGACTAAGCCTTTTCGATTTTGCCAGCTTTTATGGCTTTTACCGAAACCCAAATCCTTTTGACTTGCCCGGAAGGTAACTTAACGCGGACGCGTTGAAGATTGGGGCGAAACTTGCGTTTATTGTTCTTAACAAGTTGCAGACCAATGCCACCAGCTTTCTTGCTGACGCCTTTATGAATAATACGACCTCCGGTTACGGGGCGTTTACCAGTGATTGCACAGATTCTTGACATAACGGTAAAAGGATAAAATTATTTAACTTTAGGATATTCGTAAATTTTATCAAGACTGAAATACTCGTTCTTAATAATAGAGATTTTCGGATTCAGCGAATCGTCTTCAAAAAAATAAGCGTTAATTGGAGTTTTTTGAGTATTGAGTATTTCTTTTGTCCTTTCGCAGCCAATGATCAGTGCAGTTGTTGCATACGAATCTGCAATCATTCCATTTTTTGCGATAACTGAAACCTGAGAAAGATCTTGTAATCCATATCCGGTTCGAGGATTAAAAATATGTGAATATCTAACTCCCTCAATCTCTACAAATTGCTCACTGTCGCCTGAAGTAGCTATTGCGCAGTTTTGTAAATTTAGAGTCGGTAATAAAAAATTTGCCCGCCCGCCAATTTCGACAGTCCAACCCGATTTACCTCTCGGTGCCTTACCTAAGACCAAATCGCCGCCTGCATCGATTAAGACACGGTGGATTCCGGCTTGCTTTATTTTGTTTAACATTTTGTCGGCGGCATATCCTTTGGCTATTCCCCCCAAATCGAGAATCACTTCTGGTTTCTTGAGATTTATACCACAAAAATTTGCATCTAATGCCAGATGCTTGTGTCCGGAGTTTTTCATCGCAATCCCGAGTGCCTTATCTGAAGGAAGAATCTTTCTGTATCTAGCGATACGCCAGAGTCGAGAAACCCTGCCCATGGTTGGATCAAAAGCACCGTTTGTCTTTTCTGCGAGTTGTTTACTGAAAGTAAGGACCTCAAATAATTCATCAGATACTTTGAGAAATTTGTCAGTAATTGGGGAGTTTGACAGTCTGGAAACTTCACTTTCCGCCGAATAATCACTAAATATTTCATTTAGCCGATTACATTCCGAGAATGCCTGATCTGCAGCTGCTCTGCACAGTTCATAATTATCGTGATCTAATATAATACGAAATCTTGCACCCATGCAATTTTGGCTAAATTCATGATAGTTGTTATTGGCGAATAAAACATTTACGAATCCTAATAATGCAAAGCTGAGGGTCAGGTTAATCATGGACATTAGTTCTGTAACTATAATATGCGGATGGATTATTCTTTAAATAAAATTGTAATTTTGAGATAAGGTAACCTTCTCAATATATTAGTTTTTATGAAGTTTCCCCAATCCTTAAAATCACTGACCATACTTTTGGCCCTAACATTTCCACTTTACGGAAAAATTGAATTTATCCGTGATGTGAAACCAATTCTTGAGCACAATTGCATAAGTTGTCACCGGGCAGGCAACGTTAAAGGAGGAGTTAGATTAGACACCAAGAAAGAGGCATTTGGAGGGGATGAAGTGATCATTCCGGGGAATCCGGAAGATAGCTCTCTTTATTGGACGACCACCCTTCCGCAAGACGACGAGTTGTTTATGCCTCCAATTAAAAATGAGGAAAAGGACTATCCTCTTACAGAATCCGAAAAGAAAATTTTACATGACTGGATCAAACAAGGAGCACCCTGGCCTGATGGAGAAATTCTGGAAACTCAAAAAAGGCTCCCCAAAAGGGTTGAATTTGTTGAACATATCCAGCCAATTCTCGAATTGAATTGCGTGGCTTGTCACTATGAAGGCAAGGTCAAGGGTGATTTGCGCCTGGACTCTTTTGAACATGCGTTTGAATCAGAGCACATCATTGTTCCGGGCGAACCGCTGGACAGTGATTTGTGGGTACTTTGCACACTTCCTCAGGATGATGAAATGTTTATGCCCCCGGAAGGTAATGATCCATTGTCTGCGACTGATTTATTTATGCTCCGGCGTTGGATTGAAGAGGGTGCAGACTGGCCTGAATCTGCAACCTTATCACCGCAGAAGAAAAGTTTCACAACCCTGGGAATGCTTCCAAAAGATCTTTACAAAGAATTGGGTTTCAAGGCAGGAAAATCACAAGACGAGTTCGCAGCATATCGTCAAGAAATTGAAACTTCCAAGTTAAATTTTGAGATGCTGCCTGTTCAAGGCGGTGAATTTTTAATGGGAAGTCCACAGAGTGATGAAAAAAGGGGAGACAACGAACTTATTTCCCACCAAGTCAAGGTCTCTGATTTCTGGATGGGTAAATATGAGGTTACTTGGGACGAGTATGAGTTGTGGATGATAAATTTGGACAAAGACAATCGTGATTATAATGAGAAACCTGTTGATAAAGCAGATAATTTGTCAGATGCGGTAACCAAGCCGACCGCCCCCTATGTCGACATGAGTTTTGGAATGGGAAAGAGTGGCTATCCAGCAATCTGCATGACTCAGCTTTCCGCTAAAATGTATTGCATGTGGTTGAGTGCGAGGACCGGAGAATTCTACCGACTGCCAACTGAAGCCGAATGGGAGTATGCCTGTAAGGCAGGTACCGATACTGCCTACAGTTTTGGGGAAGATTCTGATGATTTATCTAATTACTCATGGCATCTTGGCAACAGCCGATTTCAATACCAGCGGGTCGGCTCCAAATCCCCCAATCCATTTGGACTTTATGATATGCATGGCAATGTTTGGGAGTGGGTTCTTGATCAGTTTACGCCTCCACCTGCCGACGCACCGGATGAACTGAGGGAAAATCCCATTGTAGCACCCAACACCTTATATCCCAGAGTAGTCAAGGGGGGGTCTTGGGATGATGGGGCAAGCAGTCATCGTAGTGCTGCCAGAATGGGTTCTGAAGAGGCTTGGAAGCAACAGGATCCACAAATTCCCAAAAGCGTATGGTATCATACAGACGCACTTTTTGTTGGATTTAGAGTAGTCAGGCCGCGCGAAATACCATCCATTGATGAGGTTGAAAATTTTTGGCCTTCAGAAGAGGATATCAAAGCCATTCCCAGCCGTTAATTATTTAATTCTTGCGGACTGGTGGATTTTGGGCTCAATTTAAATGAGCCCTATGAACAGAAAAATTCCTAGAAAAAAGGCCTGCATATCAGGGGCTTCAAAAAGGGGGTTTGCCATTGTAATGGCATTGTCTTTGTTGAGCCTGGTATTTTTGCTGGTAATCTCACTCGTCAACTTGGTTGGCATTGACCTGAGTCTGGCTGACGCAAGGAAAGAGAAGGTTTTAGCACAAGCTCATGCAAGGATGGGTATGATGATTGCAATCGGTGAGTTGCAAAAACACTTGGGACCGGACACTCGAGTATCTGCCACTGCTGATATTCTTGATGAAAGGGTTGAATCCGGAAAGAAATTCGAATCTCAATATTATGCCGAGGAAAGCGTATTAAATTTATCAGAAGCGGTTCCTAAAAATCAGGCGATTGATTTGAATGAGAACGGACAGCTTGATGTGGTTCCTTTTGGTCAAAGATATTGGACCGGGGTTTGGAAGCACCGGGCAAGAAGAAAGGGGGTTGCTGATGACAGAAGAGCTGCAAAACCTCTACCTTGGAACAGTGAAACTGCCGATTCTATTAGCTCAACTGCTATGAATGACACGGAATTTGATCCCCATCCCGCAGTGGAAGTTTCTTGGCTGGTCAGCGGTAACGAAGGTTGGTCCAAAAAACTTGCTTTCATGCAAAACCCCATGATTGCCAAAGATTTTGTGGAAATCCCTGATGGAATTCCGCAAGATCAAAGATACTTCACTGATCCTAATGGAGGAATTTATGGTGCTGACCGCAATGCATGGACAGATTATGAAAAAGCAATTTCGAATTTCCTCAAGGATTATGATCATCCTTTGATCGAGCTTTCTGACCCTGAAGATTCTGCAGACATTGTTTGGATTCTTCGTCGTCCCCTCCTTGAGGAAAATGATGAAGGGCAAAGTTCCTCCGAAGATTGGAAATCGAAACTTCGTGGCGAGCCAGTAAAAGTTAGAAAAACTCGGATAATCCCACAAGATCCTGCCACCGATGCACTCACAATTCATGGTTCATACGCATATTGGGTTGGTGATCAGGGAGTGAAAACAAAAATCAATATAGTTAATTCTGAAAAAGAGTCGTCTGACCAACAAAAACAGTTGGACAATTTAACCGTGGCGAGCGAGCCAAACCTGGAATTTTCCGACAACTCTGACTCGAATGGTGGGCCTGGAACTGGAGGTTTTGGATTAATTTTCGAAGATGATCTGGAAAAAATGAAAGTACAAAGCTTACCCCTTCTCGCAAAAGACGAGAACCTTGCGGGTGAAGAGAGAGAGAAAACGATTAAATTAGCTGCCCATTATCATTCCCTTTCCAGTGATTCTTATGGCGTTCTTGCTGATGTTCGGACGGGAGGATTAAAGCGTGATTTGAGTCATGTTTTTGCCAACCAGAAAGATTGGGATGCTTCCCTCGAGCAAAATACGCTTAATTGGGTTGATGATTTTATTGGGTACATCTTTAAAGACCGCGTCCATTATCTTAAAAGTGTTCCAATGGAACCCAACGCCAAAGCCAACACCTGGAATGATACTGCGACGACAGAATCTATCAATGACTACAATGCTATTCTTTCTGGACCATTATGGCGAACTTTGGGTGCATTTCACAATATGTACACTAAATTTGTCAACGGGACTGACCCATCTTCGCTAGTGATTAGAAATGAGACAGCGGATGCACTTCCTCGGACTACTGGTGACAATATGGTTCTTTTTAACAGTGCGGCAGGCTCGCTACCAAAAACAAGAAGTTCCAGACCTTTTTGGACGAGGATGCCGGGTGTGAATCCTGTAGTTGCAGTTAATACGAGACTTAATTATTTCCGCACTTTGGATAAACGACCCGGTCCCAAGAATCATCCAATACAGCCCATTCTTTTGGAATTTAAATATTCTCAGATTCCAACTTTGAGCGGTGGAAATTTGGCGCTTGCAATGAATCCATCTGTTGCCCTTTGGAATCCTTATAATGTAACCATGCAATTAGACCAGTTGTTTGTGGAAGTACCTATTCAAAGTGCCAAGATGACATCCTTTAACCCCAAAGAGTTTGACCGATGGAGAAAATGGTACATGTACAATTGGCGTGGAGATTTTGGTGATGATGGAAATGGTAATGGTGGTAGTCCCCCACCCCCACCCCCACCCCCACCGCCTGGTTGGAAAAACTTTGTTGATTTGAATGGAAATGGCAGGAGGGACCCTGGGGAACCCTGGATAGGTGGAAGGGGGCCAGTTGGTTTGCCAGGATTTTTGGGTCCATCTGGATATTTGCCTTCCTTAATGATGAACTTAAACAACTGGGGAGCTTATCCACCCCACAGTCTTAATGAGTTTGCCCATGCTTTGGAGCAATATGTGCCTCGGGATCCGAACCTGCCGCCATATAAACAAGGCATGAGAAATTTTCCACCCAATCATGTTTGGCCAAGAAGATTGGGCGAATTTCAACGATATTCCATGAAATACGACGGGATTTCAAGGTTTCAAATCTTGCATAGCAATGAGCCCATTGATAGTAACCCTGGCTCCGCAAGGTTTGGCCAAGCATCTGTGGTTCGCGAAAGGCATCTACTGCTAAGAATTGATTCTCTTTCTTTGGCTCCCGGGGAAAAAGGACATTTTACGGTTTCACCCGGCCAAGTTTGGCAATGGACTGAATTGCCCGATCCCGGTACGACCAAGCAATACCTCGAAGTGATTTTGTCTAATGGAGATGAACAAAGCTCTTTTGTTTGTCGTACACCAATTTCGGTTGATGCAGGAGAACCTTTGGCAGTTGAAAATACATTAACGAGAATTCATGGGGTGCATCCGAACCAGCTTGAGTTTTTCAATCCCAATGATGCAAGTGCGATGCGACCATTTGGTGTTCATCCGGAACCTAAGGGAATCACCATCTATTCAAGGGCTCCATATTCCCAGCGAATTGGACCGAGTGTTTATCGGGCATCCTTACCTTATGAAAGGTCTCCAATTTTTAAGATAAGCAAGGCATTTGATATCGATGCCGGGACAGATAACTGGGCGGTTATGTCCGATCCAGTCTCCATGCTTTCAGCCACCACTAATCCAGCATGGCAAAACCCGGAATTTCTTCCCGGCAATGGCTTGAGGATAAGATTCAAATTACCAGGTACGGCTGACCGAGTCGTTCTTGAGCAATTCAATATCAGGGCTCTGGTTCAAAGTTATCAAGATGGATTTGGGGACAACTGGCAGATGGAGCGATTTATAGGCAACAAATTCAGGGGAGCAATCCCAGATCTTTTCTCTGGGTTTGATTCCGACCAAGGATATATAAGGCGTTTTTACAATGTAAGCGATGGAGTGGTGGAAAATAGATTTAGACCACCCGCATTTGCAGAATTTTACGAATTGCCAGCTATGTTTGACGCAAATGTTACCGTTGACGATTTTACAGAATATTCTCCTCCTCGAATGAACAGAGATGTGCCTGCGAACTACAGTCCATTTAACCTGGGCAATCAAATTGTTCCAAGAATTAAAACTGCAAATTCGAGTATAGGCTTTTTTCACGACCTTTTTGAATCCCATGGCACTATGAGTGCAGAAAATAGTGCCGTCCTTTTCGAGATACCTTCTTCTCCCATGTTGTCTTTATTGCAATTTCGGCATGCAAATTTGAGTAATTATTCTCATGGACCCTCTTATGTGTTAGGAAATTCGTACGCAAACCCCCAAGTTGGCAGATACAAGTCTTGGGGACGGGTGCGTACGATTTTACAAGATCCGGTCTTTCCCCGAATGGATATCGCAAATAATTGGTCTGCCCACTCAAGATTTATTGCTGCACATATCATGTACAATTACACGAGATCACCATGGACAAACTATGTGAGTTCATTGAACCTGGATATTCCCCAGGGTAGTTCAAACTACGGAACAATTAGAAAGGTGGAAGCACAGATCGAGCATCAGAATACAACTCTTGATCACAGCTATTATGCGAATAGGGCATTGCTCGATGGATATTTTTTATCTGGTGTCGGTCATGATCAATGGCAGGCCAAGTCGATTTCTCAAATGGAAGACGAAGCCAGAGCAGGCGAAGTGGGTGAGATCAATGCACCCTATCGAAATCCGAGACTTAAGCCTATTTTTAGAAATGGCACATTTTCAGAAACTTCATATGGAGCTAAGAGTAAGGAGGTTTCAGCTTCTGAGGATCAAGCATTTCGTTACCAAACATTAGCAGCTGACTTGTTGCTTGAAGGTGCATTTAATATCAATTCCACTTCTGTGGATGGGTGGATAAGTCATTTGGCTTCTTTGAAAGGGTTACCTGTGCCCAATGGAAATTATCCTCCCTCAGAAACACCCATTCCCAGGTTTCTGAGCCAGCCAAGCCAAAATTCCTGGAATGAATTGAAATCTTTAAGTGACGATGAAATTACACTTCTTGCACATTGCTTGGTTGAGCAAATAAAACTTCGTGGTCCATTCTTGTCCTTTTCAGATTTTACAAATCGGCGAATTCAGGGAGTTGCGGCCAATTTATTGCCATTGCACTTTAGCAGGTGGGAGCAGGAAGCAAGCGAAGATCGTGATTCCGTATTAGGGTTGAGAGGTGCTGTACAATCAGCACTTGCAGAAGCTGAAATTAATCAAGGAGGTTTTCCAAAAACCGGCAGTGGAATGTTGGGACAATGGGAAGATAATCCTATGATTCCCAGGATGCCTCAGAAGCGATATTTGGGGTCTACTCAAAATTCATATTTTCGACTACCGAGCACGATGGATTTTATAAGTTCAATTTTTGGATTACATGCACTGTCCCAGCAAAAACATTTGCATCCAGGCTTTACCAATCATACCAAGGCTAATTTAGATCCAAATGACTTAGATTCATTGGTGCAGAAACAATCAAATTACGGACAAGGAATGAATCCCTTGGAAAATATTTTCCCTGGAAATTGGCAATGGAGTGGTAGTACTTTTAACTTTAAGGTTGGGTATGATGACTACAGTGGAGCATTTGGATTTGGCGAGGGTCCTGACAACCTTTTAGCTGTTGAAAATGTAGCCACTGCGGCAAATAAGCCTGGATGGGTTATGCAGTCAGACATACTCAGTCCAATTGCACCTGTATCTTCGGTTCGGTCTGATACCTTCATAATTCGCGTGATGGGCGAACCCAAGTTAAAGGCAGGAGCATCCAAAAATTCAAATAGGGCGTGGATTGAACTGACGGTTCAGAGAATACCGGATTATGTGAAGTCAGAATTGGATGCACCACACCACCGTCCACACGAACCATTCGAGGATCGTAATTTTAATGGGTATTGGGATAATGATCCTAGTTTTCGGGAACATTGGTTAGATTTGAACCAGAACGGACTGGACGAACTGGGTGAGCAAACTCTGGGAGATGCTGTACCGGATTTACCCGGAGTGGGGAAAACAGGTGAGAGAAATTGGTATGCAGATGGTTTGCCTTCTGATTTGAAGTTAAATTCTGATGAAGAGGAAGAACCCAGTGAAGCAAAATTTTCGCGAATGGGGATCAATCAGCGCTTTGGACGGAAATTTAAGATTATTAAGTTTCGCTGGATCAAAGAGCAGGACGTTTAATTCAATTCTTCTTCGAACTTGCAAATATTTAAATAGTCCGAAATCCTTAAAGTGATGGTTATAAAGCAAGTCTTGTTGTCAGTAACAATTTTGTTTTCATTTCAACACTCTATGGTTGCCCAAGAAGCAACCCCCAGTGCCATCTTCACTGCCGTATTTTGGGATCGGTTTACAAGTAAAAATATAACTTATGCTCCTTGGGGAAATGAAAATGAAGTCAATGCTACAAAGATTTCCATTCAAGTCGGTTTTAGTTCACCCAGTCAGCCATTTGCCTATTATGGAACTGATAAAGTTGTATTTTACGAAAAAAAATATCAATTTCAGGAACAAGACATAAATCAAACCCAAGAACTATTAACTCCAATTGGAGAATTTGATTTTGAACCAGAAAGCGGGGTAACGAAAAATTTCTTACTGATCTTCCTCAAGCAACAAAATCAGGCAAGATTTAAGATATTTGCCATTTCACTGTCGCAACAGAATTTGGAATATGGAACTTTCGATTGTTATTCCCAATGTAAGGAGAGTCTTTATCTGATTTTTGGGGAACAAAAACAAATTCTTCCACCAGGAAAGTCAGCCAATTTTAAAAGAGTTGAAAATGGAAATACTGAAGCAACTCAATTTAAAGCTTTTGTAAAAAAAGATTCCAAATACCAGGAAGTGGCGACAGAGTATCTGGCCCTGTCGAATGAAAGCAGGGCCATTTTATTTTTATCACCATATAGAAATCGTATTCGTACAAAAAGATACTATCTGAACAGGGTTTCTTTGGAGGCGACAATTGGGAGCGGTTCAATTCCAGTAATTCAAAAAATTATGATCAAGGAAGATATTAACGCTACCCAAATCCCAGTTCCTGATTTTTAATGATGAGATGTTATGCGGATTGAGAGCAATATGGCTCAATCACTAATTTATTTAAATTATGAGAAGAGGTGATTTTTTAAGATTAAGTGGGATGTGTTCATTGGTTTCAAGTGGACTTGGACGAGACTGGTCAGGGGTTTCTCCAACAAGATATCCTGATCCTGACATCCGGGTCATAGAACCTGCATTCAAAAAGTACAAATTAGGTAATACAGCAATTCGCAGGCTTTATCATCACCAAGATATGTTATGGGCGGAGGGTCCAGCCTGGAGTTCGGTCGGGCAA
>MDTB01213229.1_pt1 | contig 51243 bp, 66 predicted proteins | sample 811161 | NCBI WGS metagenome assembly MDTB01 (sample SAMN05326650, study PRJNA326480) | marine metagenome | isolation source: seawater | place: Mediterranean Sea | collected 2009
ATTGAAAGGGCAATGGAGTTGTCCGGATGGAAGCTCGGTTAACGCGACAAACTTATAAATGCAGATGAAAATCTAGCACTTGCGGCCTAATTCGTTAGGTTACGGGGTTTGGGGCACCTGGCAACAGAACGCCCCACTTGTATTATGATGAAAAAAATTAAAGAATTCTGGATAACAAGTTATAAATCGGATCCGTTTGCATTTATTAATGAGATGGCTTCAACCATACTTGTGATTATAGGGTCAGCTATTTTAACTTGGACAGTATTAGATCCAAAGCCAGAAATTTTTATTCCTTTTTATTGGGCAGGAAGTATTGCTGGGTTCATAGGAGCATATCGTAGAACTCTACCTTGGGTGATGGTATTGACATTCTGGTTTATAATGTTAAATAGTATTGCACTTTGGAGGTTGTTTTTATAATGGCAGAAGTACATAAACACTTGATAATCAGAGCTGAAACTAATAAGACACCAACTGACCCAGCCTGGGCTCATCAGTGGTTAACAAAGTTAGTAAAGAAAATAGGAATGAAAATTTGCCAAGGTCCTATTACTGCTTATGTTAATGTACCTGGCAACAAAGGATTAACAGGACTAGTAGTTATTGAAACAAGCCATATTGCTTTGCATTGTTGGGATGAAGACAAACCAGGATTGTTACAACTTGATGTTTATACTTGTGGCCCACTAGATGAACAAATTATTTTTAATGAACTAAAGCAATTTGATCCAGTTTGCGTAGAATACAAATACCTTGATAGAAAAAGAAATTTAAAAGAAATAGATGTCAATAAAAAATAAAATAGCCGATTGGGGCAAAAAGTTATCAATACTAGAAGGCATAGATAGATTACAGTATCTAGTTGACCTAGCGGACAAGGAAACTTCATTGGACAGTGATAAAAGAGTCAATGCAAATATGGTACCTGGTTGTGTATCTCAGATCTGGGTAGATGTCAGAGTTGAAGATAATAAGGTTATTGCTGAATATGATTCAGATGCTATGATAACAAAAGGAATTACGAGTGTAGTATGTGATTGTTTTACTGGAGCAAACAAAGAAGAAGTACAATCTGTATTGGTAGAAGACTTTGAAAAATTGGGTATTAAACAACTGTTAACAGCACAAAGACAAAATGGATTAGGAAATCTAATCAACATAATAATGACAAAGTCAAACAAGCTATTCAATTAAAGTAGTAATAGATAAAATGTTGACTAAAACATAATTATATCATATAATAGTTTTAATGAATGTAATCGAGCTATCGCTGGTAACAACTGACCAGAGGAAAGTCAGGACACAGGCAGATATGTGCAAGTCCAAATAGAGTGTTAACGACTGCCAGGACACAGGGTAGGACGCAAAGGTAGATGGTAGCATAAAACAGAATCCTGCTTACGGATTATATTCATTTAACCCGGAAGGGTGGCTGAGTGGTTGAAAGCACCGGTCTTGAAAACCGGCAAAGGCGCAAGTCTTTCGTGAGTTCGAATCTCACCCCTTCCGCCAGTTAAAAGAAAGAAATATATGAATGATGACAAAGAATTAAATGAAGCTTACGATAAAATTTTTCAACAAGTAGAAGAATTAACAAAAGAAGGAGTAGAACCTATTGTTATTGCTGGTACGTTGATGGCACAATCTATGAGATTATATAGAACATTATTGTCAGAACCAGATTTTGAAAAATTAATGGATACTATTTTTGGAAAATTAAATGAAATTGAACCATATAACCCAAAAGATAAAAGTGTACTTCACTAAATATGTATAAAATAGAAATAAAAATATGACCTATTATGTAAACCAAGCCTGTGTAATGTGTAAACACACCGACTGCGTAGAAGTCTGTCCAGTTGATTGTTTTTACGAAGGCGAAAACTTTTTAGCAATTAACCCAGATGAATGTATTGACTGTGGAGTCTGTGAACCAGAATGTCCAGTAGATGCTATCAAACCTGATTCACACGATGAACCAGACAAAGATAAATGGATAGAAATCAATAAAAAATATTCAAGTGGTCCAGATAGGTGGCCAGTTTTAACAAAAATGATAGAACAAATGGAAGAAGCAGAAAAATATAATCCAGATACTTACAAAGAAGACAAGATGTCTTTATTATCAGAGAAACCAGGACCAGGAGATGATGGACGATGAGTAAAAAATTTAGTGAAAAATGGAAAGAAGAAAAAGAAGCTAAAAAAAGAAAAAGATTAGAAAAGTCAGGTATAAAACAAGATGCTCAAGTAGGCAAAGGTTTAGATCAAGTAATGCAACAAAAACAAGAAATTGATCTTGCACATCTTAGAGGTAGACATTTATTCATAGCCACACCAGCCTATGGTGGATTAGTAGGCGAAGCATATTTAAAAGCTATGGTACGTATTGGTATATTATTCAGATCATATGATTTACATTTTACACTTTCTACTATTGCAAATGAAAGTTTAATTACTAGAGGTAGAAATACTTTGACAGCTATGTTTATGAGTGATCCGAAGTATACTGATATGATTTTTATTGATGCTGATATACATTTTGAAGCAGAGTCAGTTTTAAAATTATGGTATCATATTAGTAATCCAAATAATAAAGATGTAGAATTAGCGATAGGAGCCTATCCTAAAAAATCAATTAACTGGCAAGGTATGCACGATGCAGTTACTAAAAATGGTGCATCAGTAGAAGAGATGTTAAAGCATCAAGGTTCATATGTATTAAACATTCGTGCAGATGATAAAGGTAGAATACCACTAAACAATGGGTTGATTCCTGTTTATGATGGTGGTACTGGATTTATGATGTTTACAAGAGAAGTAATACAAAAAATGTTTGACAAATGGCCAGACTTACATTATAAAAATGATTTAAACACAGATCCCAAACACGATCCTTATATGTATGCTTTATTTGATACTATAATTGATCCTACTACAAGACGTTATCTATCTGAAGATTATACTTTCTGTAGACGTTATCAGGAGTTGGGTGGAACAATTTGGATGGATCCATCGATAAATTTAGATCACCAAGGAAACTATTTGTTTAAAGGCAATATTGCTAATCAGTTTACATACTCAGGCGAAGCATCTGATGAAGAAATGAAGACTATTAATGAACAAATGGAAAAAAACATAGCACCAACACCAAATGAAGATTTAAAAGCTAAAGAATCTGAGAATGACACAAAGTCCTAAAGCTATAACAAAAGAAATTGATGATTTAAAAAAGCTTGTTAGATCTGAATCGCTAATAACGAGAAGAACAATAGTTAAAACGTCTCAAAAAAATGAAGAATACAGTTTAAGAAGCAAAGTAGAGAGACAACAAAAGAAATTAAAGCAAGAACAGTACTTGCGTAGAAAATATCCATCAGTTAATAATGCGTACAAGCATTATTTGATGACTATGAAGTTGGTAAAATCAAAATAATGACTATTTGGCATACTGTTAATGACCTTTATGTAGTTTGCAATAAGAAGATAGCAAATATACCAAAAAAAAAAAGCAACAATAGATTGGGTTGGAATAGATTGTGTATACAAAATTAAAATCAATAACAAAGTAGTACACGTTGGTAGATCAGATACTTGTAAAAAACACGGTGGTGCTGAAAAAACTAGAAAAGCTCTAGTGCAATTAATGGGTTGGGAAACAAAAAACCCTGGAATCACTACAACAAAACTTTGGGAAAGCATTAAAAAAACTCATAAACCAAATATTGGCGATATTAAAATTGGAATTATAGCGACAAACAACATAGAAAAAGTGTATAATAAAGAAACAATATGATATTTAGAAGTAACAAAGATCACTTATTACACGAAGTTTTTAAAAGCTTAAATACTTTTGTAGAGAACAGTATGTTTAAGCAATACGAAAACGATACCCTAAAATCATTAGAATACCTAGCCACAAAAACAGGCGAATTAAAACTAGAATATAAAGAATTAATGGCTTGTTGGAAATGGTATAACATTGACCGTCCTAAAAGAGAAGCTAAAAATGATTTAGGCAATAGTATGATGTACTATGAGCAAGATACAAAAATGTTATCAAGGGCGGTAGCATTAAGAAAATTTTCACAAAAACTTTTTAAAGGAGGAGATTATGAACCAAGAATCGGGACTTTTCAAGCGACACGCAAATCTGTCACAAAAGGTAGAAATGTTGGAAAAGGAGAGACAGCATAATAGAACTTTTCAGCACAAAGCTGAACTACTACAACTTAAAAAAGAAAAATTGAAAATAAAGGAAAAAATAGAACAATTAAAAACAAGAACAAACTAATTTATGTACGAATATAGATGTAAAATATTAAAAGTTATTGATGGTGATACTGTAGACGTTGATATAGATTTAGGTTTCGGAGTATGGATGCATAAAGAACGTGTTAGATTGTTTGGCATTGATACTCCTGAATCAAGAACTAGGGACAAAGAAGAAAAGAAATACGGTTTATTATCTAAAAAATTTATACTAGAAAGATATCCAGTGGGTTCGAATGCAATATTAATAACGCATAAAGACGCAACTGGAAAATTTGGACGTATATTAGGTGAACTAAAATATAATAATACTACAATTAATAAAAAAATGATTGCAGAAGGATATGCAGTCGCTTATCACGGCCAATCTAACGAAGATGTCGAATCAGAGCATTTAAAAAATAGAAAAAAATTGGACAAAAAAATAACCAAATTTACTAAAGTAAAATGAGATTAGATCTTCACGGGTTCACAGTACACGATGCTTGGAAAAGATTCAACGTTTGGATACAAGATGTGCAAACAAAGGAAAGTGTTAAATCTGTCACAGTAGTAACTGGACAAGGTGAAATACACAAAGAACTTCCTCGATGGTGTGACAATATGAGTTTTATCAGACAAATACAACCACACTTTCATAATGGTGCTTATGAAATTTATTTCTATAAAAACAGACGTGAATAGATTGACAAAAATTGGATTGTATAGTATATTAAACAATGAGGACTTTACGTCAACCCTCTCTAAAAATTCTGCCGTCAACATAAGGAGAAAATATGGGTAAACATTATAGTACAAAAACATACGGACATAACATTGGATTAGCCTGTGTGTTTAGACAACCTAATGCTGATCATTCACATTGTCATCTTTTACACGGATACAGTTTGGCATTTAAATTTACATTTGGTTGTGATAATTTAGATAACAAAAATTGGGCAGTTGATTTTGGTGGTTTGAAACCTTTGAAAAAATGGTTAGAAGATCATTTTGATCATAAGACGGCATTAGATATAAATGATCCACATCTTGAAAAGTTTAGAGAACTTGAAAAACTTGACCTTGTAGATATAGTGACCTTTGATGGTGTTGGTGCAGAGAAGTTTGCGGAACACGCCTTCAACTTTGCAGATAAACTAATTAGAGAAAAAACAGATAATAGATGTTATGTAGTTAAAGTAGAATGTGCAGAACACGGAGCCAATTCGGCTATATATGAATCCACTGAAAAAAGCCTATAAATAGTTGTATGTTGTTAACTTTGCTAACATTATTGTCAGCACTATCTATAAGTGCGGTAGCAATCTTCTATTCTATAGCAGGTTTGGCCGCAATATTTGCCGGTGCGGCAGTTCCTATTATGATAATGGGTACTGTTTTAGAAGTAGGTAAATTAGTTACAGCTTCTTGGCTATATCAAAATTGGAAGAAGTCACCATTCTTTTTAAAGTTCTATCTCACGATTGCAGTAGTAGTTTTGATGTTTATAACGTCTATGGGTATCTTTGGTTTCTTATCCAAAGCACACGTAGAACAAACAGCACCATCTACACTTATTACACAAAAGATTGAACAAATAGATGACAGGCTAGTACGTGAAAATTCCAAAGTAGAAAGATTCACATTAGACCTAGAAAGATTAAACACAGGTACTAACGTAAGGATAGACACACTTGTAGATACAGAACAAGAAAAATTAGACTCAATTTATTCACGTATTGATAAAGAAATAGCTGATATCACAGCTATTGCTAATACAAATATTGGTACACAAAAAGAAAGAATAACTCAAGCTAAAGAAAGAGCTGATAGAGATATTGCACAATTAAATGAAGCTAGAGCAAAAACTTGGGGCAAAAAAAGAATTGATGATGAAATAACAAAGATTAGAGACAACGAATTAGCAGTAGCGGCCGCGGCACAAAAAGAAATAATAAAAATACAAGAAAAGTTGAATGTTGATATACAAGCTATCAAGGACAAATATCAAGCTAGTATCGATGCCATTACAACTAATGTAACAAAATTAACTGGTGAAGCTGAAGCTACAACGGGTGAAATTGAAATTAAAGCAGAAGAGATTGAAGGAAAACTTACAGTTGTATATGCTAATATTGATGACCTAAATGAAGAAAAATTTGTATTACAATCAAAAATCAAAGAGATTGAAGTTGAAGTAGGACCAATAAAATACATAGCAGAATTTGTATATGGTACTGAAGCAGATGCCGACTTGTTAGAAAAGTCAGTAAGATGGGTTATTATCATAATCATATTTGTATTTGATCCACTTGCAGTATTACTATTGATTGCGGCGAACTTCTCATTAAAAAGAAGATTTGGTAGTGATATGGAAGAAATGATTGAAGGTAAATTTGGAGGCGGAAAACTTGATGACTATTGGAAAGATAGATATAAAGATATGAAAGATGATCTTTCAAGATTTAATAAACAAAAAGAGCAACAAGATGATACTCCAGAACCATCGATTAGTACTTCGTATGATATAGGCGAAGTTAATGCTGAATATATTGATAAACCAGTTGAAGATTATCTAGATGAAGTCCAAGAAGATACGGAATGGAAAAATATTTTAGGACATCCAGATTATGATTTAAAAAAAGCTAAAGAAGAGGCTCAAGCAAAAACAAAAGAAGTTGAAGAGTTAAAAAGAAAATCTAGAGAAAATAATAATATGACAGACGGTTTCGATCCTGCAGAGGTTGAAGGGTTTGAAGAATTCAACAAGAAGTATGAAGAGCCAGAAGTTGATAAAGAAAAACAACTAGAAGAATTCAAAAAACGTGAAGAAGAAGAAAAACAAGCACTAGAAGAATACTCACGTAAAGCAAGAGAAGAAGATGAATCAGTGAGTATTACTGAAGATGAAGTCACACCAACAATAATCGAAGATGTTAAGATTACAGATCTTTCTGATGATGATGCTAAAAAAAAGACTTAAAAATCAGGAAAGAGAGAATAAAAAAAATTGACATCAACGATCAAATTAGTGTAAAATTAAAAGAAATAAAGAAGACAATTGATATGGAAGGCATTAATCAAAGAACACAAAAAACACTTGCACTAGATACAGGTGCAAAAGGAGAGACGGTATTAGCTAAGGCTAACAAAGAATGGTTAGACCAGAAATCAGATAAAGATAAATGAGTGATAAAGAAGTTAAAATGAAATGCTCCTTCTGTGAAAAAACTAGAGCTGAATCACATAAACTAATAGCTGGACCAAAAGAAACATTTATTTGCGATGAATGTGTAAAACTTTGCCACGATATTTTAAAAGAAGGAACAGTAGAAAGTGAAACAAAAGAGTTTGCTATTCCTGATCCTAAAAAACTACACGGCTTTTTAAATCAACACGTTATTGGACAAGATAGAGCAAAAAAAATTATTAGTGTAGCAGTTTATAATCACTATAAAAGAATTGTTAACAATTTGATACTTGAAGATGGTGAAGATGAAATTGAAAAATCAAATGTATTAATGTTAGGACCGTCGGGTGTTGGTAAAACACTTATAGCTAAAAAAGTTGCTGAATATGTAAATGTACCTTTTGCTATTGCTGATGCAACAACAATTACTGAATCGGGATATGTAGGAGATGATGTAGAAAACATTGTAACTAGATTATTACAACAATCAGATTTTGATGTACAAAAAGCTGAACGTGGAATTATATACATTGACGAAATAGATAAGAAAGCTAAAAAAGGTGAAAACGTGTCTATTACTAGAGACGTATCAGGAGAAGGTGTACAACAAGCACTATTAAAAATTATTGAAGGTACAACTGTTAGAGTACCACCACAAGGCGGAAGAAAACATCCTGGACAGGAAATGATCGAAGTTGATACAGCAAATATACTATTCATTGTTGGCGGTGCATTTGTTGGTATAGATAAAATAATTAATAAGAGATCAAATAAGTCTGCAGGTATGGGATTCAATCAAAGAGTAGAAACTGTTGATACAGGCTTTGATGAATGCGAGCCTGATGACTTAATTAAGTTTGGTCTAATACCTGAGCTTGTTGGAAGGTTACCAGTTTTAGTAGGATGCCACAATTTAGATAAAAAAGATTTAAAAGCAATTATGCTTGATGTAAAAAATTCATTAATTAAACAATCTCAACGTTTGTTTAAAATGGAAAATGTAAATCTAATAATATCTGAAGATGCAGTAGATTATGTAGTAGACGAAGCACACGAAAAAAAATTAGGTGCTAGAGGTCTAAAATCTGTATTAGAAAAAGGATTATTAGAAATACAATATGATTTACCAGAATATAGAGATGGTAAAGTTTCTGAAATAACGGTCACAGAAAAAACACTCAAAGGAGAAAAACCAATGCTTACTTACGAGTTTGACGCAAAAGAAATAAAAGAAGGAAGTAAGGAAGATAACGGTACAACAGGCAAAGAATGAGACAAAGATACAGTAGTTACGAAATATCAAAAAAGAAAGCATTAATAAACGAAAACATAAGAAGCAGAGAAGTTCGATTAGTATTAGAATCATCACAGGAAATAGTTACAACACAAGAAGCATTAAGATCAGCTAGAGAGCAAAATTTAGATTTAGTATGTGTTAGCACCAAATCAGATCCACCCATTTGTAAAATTATGGATTATGGAAAACACTTATATGAACAAAAAAAGAAACAAAAATTGGCTGATAAAAAACAAAGAGAAGCTATTGTGGATACAAAAGAAATCCAATTTAGGCCAGCAACAGGAATTGGTGATCTTAAAGTAAAAGCCAAAAAAGTACAAGAGTTTATAGATGATGGAGATAAGGTAAAATTAGTAATGAAATTACGTGGTAGGGAAAATGCTATGAAGGATTTTGCTATGGAACAATTTAAGAAATTTGTTGAATTAGTGGAAAATTATGAGTATGATTTCCGCCCAAATATACAGGGAAATAAAATACTTGCAATTTTAAAGAAAGGTGCTATAATAAAGAACGATGCCAGATAAACCTAGAAAAAAATACGATCTTAAAACTTTCTCTAATTTTGGAAAATTTGACCAAAAGCGAGGAGGTGATCGAAGACCTAGACGTGAACAAGATCCACCTGGATTAGCAGTTGCAGTTCACGGCGAGGACGTAATGAAAGCTTACAGAAGGCTTAAAAAGAAAATTATGAAGGATGACCTTATGGATACAATAAGGGACAAAAGATATTATAAAAAGCCTAGTGAAAGAAGACAAGAAAAACTAAAAGAACAAAGACGTAATATGCAAAAATCACAAAGAGAAAAAGCTATGCAGTATGGAATAAGATATAAAAATTACGATCCGAATTCATCTAAACTACGCGGTCGTTAATGTTCGACCAAATTAAGTTTCGTCCACACCCTACAGATAAGAAAGGCAAACAGGCCCATATAGATTTTATAGACTATAAAATGAGTATAGTACAATCTTCTACTTCTTATGGTGGTGATAAAGGTTTTTATGAAATTGCAATTTTTGATAAAGACGGAGAGTTTATTGATCTAACAGGTATTACTGAAAAAAATGATAATGTACACGGTTGGTTAAGAGAACACGAGGTAGTATTAGTAATAGAAAAAATGTGTGAGATAACAAAAATGGACATTAGGTTAGTTTTATTAAGATCAGCATTTAGGGAGAATAAAAATGATTAATGAACTTGTAGAGCAGTTAGCTCGAATGAACGAAGAGCAACGTAACGAATTTGTACAAACACTAGTTAATAAATGGCCTGACTTATCAGAGTCGATTTATTTTTTATTAAATGTAAATTTAATGGAAAAGGAGAACATTAAATAGATGTTTAATGCAAGGGCGGTTAGCTCAGTTGGTAGAGCATCTCGTTTACACCGAGGGGGTCAAAGGTTCGAGTCCTTTACTGCCCACCATTGGAGTGTTAGCTCAATTGGTTAGAGCACCCGCCTGTCACGCGGGAGGTTGAGGGTTCGAGTCCCTTACACTCCGCCAAAAAAAATAAATACTCTTATGCAACATATTAGAAAACAATTTCCTATTTTTAGTAAACCTTTACCGAATGGTCAAAAATTAGTATATTTAGATACTGCTAATTCTTCACAAAAACCACAAAGGGTTTTAGATAGGTTATATGATTTTTATGCACAAGAATATAGTAGTGTTGGGAGAAGTATACACCAGTTAAGCTCAAATGCAAGTCAACGTTTAACTGAAAGCAGAGAAGCAGTAGCAAAATTTTTAAATGCTGGTTCAATGAATGAAATTATTTTTACTAAAAGTGCCACAGAAGCTATTAATACGATCGCAGAAAGTTTTGGCAGGACTCAACGTGATCATTATGAAATAATTTGTTCTGAGTTAGAGCATAATTCAAATTATCTTCCTTGGCATTTACAAAGAGCTCATAAAAATGCAACAATTAAATTTATTCCACTTAAAGACAATTATACTTTAGATGTAGACAAGCTACCAGAATTAATAACTAAAAAAACAAAAATGATAGCTATAACACATCTATCAAATGTTACTGGTGAAATAATTGATGTTAAAAAAATATGTGAAATAGCACACAGTAAAGGTATAGCAGTTTTTGTAGATGGAACACAAGGTGCACCACATATGAAAGTTGATGTACAAGATTTAGATTGTGACTTTTATTGTATTAGCGGTCATAAAATGTATGGACCATCTGGAGTTGGTGCCTTATATGCCAAAGAAAAATGGCTAGATGAATTATCACCATTTCAAGGTGGCGGTGGTACTGTTTTTGATGTTACACAAGATGTAATTCAATATGCAGATGGACCAAAGAAATGGGAAGCTGGTACACATCCAGTTGCTGAAATTATAGCACTAAAAGAAGCAATAGATTTTTATTATGATGTTGGTTTTGATAATATGCTAAACCACGAAAAACAATTAGTTGAATATCTATATGAAAAACTAGCATCAGATAATGATATACAATTATTATGCGGAGATAATCCTAATGCTGTATTATCATTTAATATCAAAGGAATACATCACGAAGATATGTCAATGTTCTTAGATGAATATGGTATTGCAACAAGACCAGGACAACATTGTGCTATGTTATTCCATAAAAGATTTGGATTAACTGGTTCAGTAAGGGTATCTTTAGGAGTATATAATACCAAAGAAGAAATGGACTTTTTTGTTGATTCTTTAAACAAAATCAAAAGCAAACTAACCAAATAGTGTTGACTTCCGGATAAGTATTTTGTATAATACTGACTACACAATTAAATATAATTAATAAGGAAATTTATGTCAGAAAAATTAGAAACACTAGTAGAACAGTTAGGAAAACTAACAGTAATGGAAGCGGCTGATCTAGCCAAAAAGCTAGAAGAAGCTTGGGGCATTGATGCATCGGCATTGTCGGCGGCACCCGCGGCGGCAGAAGCACCGGTCGAAGAAAAAGCAACAGCAACAGTACATTTAAAAGATATTGCTGAAGGTAAAAAAATTCCAATGATTAAAGAAATAAGAGGAATACTTAATTTAGGATTAATGGAAGCAAAACAATTTGTTGAAAGTATACCAAAAGATGTTGTTGTAGATGAAGAAAAAGCTAAAGCTGAAGAAATTAAGAAAAAGTTAGAAGCGGCAGGCGGAGTAGTTGAAATAAAATAATGTTAGATGAGCATAAGGTAGGAAAAGATTATAAAGAAGGTTTTACTACAGATGTAGAAGCCTATACACTACCCCCAGGCTTAAATGAAGATGTTATTAGAAAAATTTCAAGTTTTAAAAAAGAACCTGAATGGCTTTTGGATTGGAGACTAAGAGCATACAAAAACTGGTTAAAAATGAAACAACCAGAATGGTCAAAATTAAAAATAAAGCCAATTGATTATCAAGCAATAAGTTATTATTCAACACCAAAAGCAAAACTAAAATCAATGGATGAAGTTGATCCAGAAGTTCTTAAAACATTTGATAAACTAGGTATTCCTTTAAATGAACAAAAAGCATTAGCAGGCGTGGCCGTTGATGCTGTATTTGATAGTGTATCTATTGCAACAACATATAAAGATGAATTAAAAAAGCAAGGAATTATATTCTGTTCATTTAGTGAAGCAGTTCAAGATTATCCAGAGTTAGTTAAAAAATATTTAGGTAGTGTGATACCAGTAGCAGATAATTATTTTGCTTGTTTAAATTCAGCTGTATTTACAGATGGATCATTTGTGTATATTCCAAAAGGTGTTAGATGCCCTATGGAACTATCAACATATTTTAGAATTAATGAAGCTAACACAGGACAGTTCGAAAGAACATTAATTATTTGTGAAGATGATGCTTATGTTTCTTATTTAGAAGGCTGTACGGCACCAATGAGAGATGAAAATCAATTACACGCCGCCTGTGTTGAACTAGTTGCTTTAGAAAATGCAGAAATAAAATATTCAACTATTCAAAATTGGTATCCGGGAGATGAAAATGGCAAAGGAGGAATTTACAACTTTGTTACTAAACGTGGGAAATGTATAGGAAACAAAAGTAAAATTTGTTGGACACAGCTAGAAACTGGATCTGCATTAACTTGGAAATATCCTTCTTGCGTATTAATTGGAGATGATTCTATCGGAGAGTTTTATTCGGTAGCAGTTTCAACTGGTATGCAACAAGCAGATACAGGTACTAAAATGGTACACTTAGGAAAAAATACAAAATCAACAATTATATCAAAAGGTATTTCTGCAAGACAAGGTAAGCAAACTTATAGAGGTTTAGTATCAATGGGTAGTAATGCTAACAAATCTAAAAATTATACACAATGTGATTCTTTATTAATCGGCGATACTTGTTCAGCACTTACTATACCTTATATTAAAAGTAAAAATAGATCTTCTAAATGTGAACACGAAGCTACAACGTCGAAAGTTTCAGAGGAACAATTATTTTATTTGAGACAAAGAGGTATGACAGAAGAAGATGCTGTAAATTTAATCGTAAATGGTTTTGTAAAAGAAGTAACTAAACAGCTACCAATGGAATTTGCAGTTGAAGCCAATAAGCTTTTATCGGTAACATTAGAGGGAGCAGTAGGATAATGATAGATAGCTTAGATTTAAGAACTTTACAAAAAGAATCAGCAAGAGCATTAATAGTAATGCAAAATGCTGACAACTTATCTTTATCTGAGATAAACCAAAAAGTTAGTCACGACTCAACTATATTTTATAAAAAAGTATTAGAAAAATATATAGAATTGTTTGGTGACTTACCAAGTAAAACAACAGAAGGACAAAAAATAAATTTAATAATGGAGTAGTTTTATGATAGTAGATCAATATATTAAAGTAATTAACGAATCAATTGAAGCACAAAAAAAATGGAGAACTGTTCCTGCACCTGTACGTGGTGAGGTAATTAGAAAGTTTGGAAATAAATTAAGAGAAAATTTAGTATCAGTCGGAAAGGGTGTTACTAGAGAAAGCAAAAAAATATTAGTAGAAGGTATAGGTGAAGTACAAGAAGTAATTGATATGTGTGATTTTGCAGTTGGTCTGTCAAGACAACTATATGGAAAAACAATGCCATCGGAAAGACAGGATCATAGACTACAAGAAATTTGGAATCCAATCGGAGTAGTTGGTGTAATTACAGCTTTTAATTTTCCTGTTGCTCCTTGGGGTTGGAATTTTTGTTTAGCGATTGTATGTGGTAATAGTGTTCTTTGGAAACCATCACCAAAAACAATGGAAGTATCTTACCTATGTAAAAAGATTTGGGATGAAACTGTAGAAACTGATGATGAACGTAAACTTTTAGAAATCATCGACGGCGACGTAACCGAAGCACGTTGGATGGCACAGGATAAAAGAATACAGCTTTTAAGTGCAACAGGTTCTTGTGAAATGGGTAAAGCATTAGCACCATTAGTATCAGAAAGAATGGGCAAAGGCTTATATGAATTAGGTGGTAACAATGCAATGGTTGTATCCAAACACGCAAATTTAGATTTGGCTGTAAGAGCTATTGTTTTTAGTGCAGTAGGAACTTGTGGGCAAAGATGTACAACATTGAGAAGATTAATAGTACACGAATCCAGATATGATGAATTATTGGAAAGATTAATAAAATCATATGCAAGTTTACCTATTGGAAACCCAATAAAAAGAGAAAATTTAGTAGGTCCACTTATAAATCAACAAGCATTGGATAAAATGCAAGGTGTATTAGAAGAATGTAAAGAAAAAGGATATACAATACACGGAGGAGAGCCATTAGCAGATTTAGGAGAAGGATTTGTAAAACCTGCTATTGTTGAAGTACCAGAACAAAGTGATGTGGTTAAAACTGAAACATTTGCTCCTATTTTATACACTATGAAATATACAGAATTAGATCAAGCGATAGCTTTACAAAATGACGTAGATCAAGGATTAAGTTCTTGTATATTCACAGATAATATACAAGAAGCGGAAACATTTATTTCTGCCCAAGGTTCTGATTGTGGAATAGTAAATATTAATATTGGACCATCAGGTGCTGAAATAGGTGGAGCATTTGGCGGCGAAAAAGATACAGGCGGCGGAAGAGAATCAGGCTCTGATGCTTGGAAACAGTATATGAAAAGAACTACTGTTACAACAAACTATGGTAAAGACCTACCATTAGCACAAGGAATAACATTTGATGCCTAAAGGTTTTTATAAAGATCCAGATTTAAATTTTGATATTAAAAAAATGCAATCAGCTTTAAAAGAAGTTGATTCAAGAGTAGCAAGACAATCACCACTTGGTGAAAGAGATATTAATGCGATCTGCCTAACACAGATACCAGGTGATCCAAATTCAATTACTGGTGGTAATGTTAGAGGATTATTTTGGACCAAACCAGACAGTACATATGATGAAGTTCAAAGAGAAGAACCAATCGATGAAACAAAGTATTCTGAGTTTGTAAAAATGTTTGAAGATACTTATTTTAAAGATGTATATGATAGTATATGCAACAAATATAAAATTGGTCGTATTAGATTACTTTGGAAGTTGCCACGTACAACATTAAGTTGGCATAGAGATCCCGAACCAAGATTACATATTCCTATAGTTACAAACTATGGTGCTCGTATGTGTGTTGATGATGTAGTTCATCATATGCCTGCAGATGGATCAACTTGGATTACTGATAATACAAAATATCATAATGCATTTAATGGTGGAGAAGAAGATAGGGTACATTTAGTTGCCACTGTTTTAGACTTTGATTTAGCTAAATTCTAACATTTTTTATTTCATCCTCAACAATAACTTACACAACCTACAATATATGCTTGACAAAATACAACTTATACACTATATTGTGTCTAAGTATAGAAATTTCTGTACTTAACTTTTAAACATTCTATATAGAATGATTAAGGAGGAAAAAATGATGAGAAAAATAATAAGTACAGCCTTGTTTATAATTTTTGCAGGGTTTGTTTTTTCACTAACAGCTTGTAGTGAAGCTGAAGCAGTAGAAACAAAAATCTACGGTTCAATTAATTACAAGTTAAGTAATGATGAGGATTCAAATGGCAAACATAATCTTAAGGCCGAGAATAACTCATCTTATGTTGGTATTGATGCCAGCGAAGGAATAGGCGAAGGTATAAATGGTTTCGCTCAACTTGAAGTAGGCGTTGATACTGATGACAGCAATAACAATCCATTTGATTCAAGAATAGCCCTAGTAGGTCTAGACTTTGGTGAAGTTGGTTCGTTATCTGCTGGTAGACAGTCATCTCCATTCACTGATAATATTAGTGGACACACAGATGTATTTGAAGTTTACGGTTCAAGTGCAGATCAGAGTTTGTTCGTAAGAGATACAAACACGATTGCATACTCGAACGTGGTAGGCCCAATTACATTTGATGGCTTGGCTAAAGTAGATGGATCTACTGGCGAAAGTGGTGTAGATGTACAAGAAGGTACAATTACATATGACGGCAGTACGGTCACAGTATCAGGTGGTATATCCAGCGATGAAGTAAATGACATTTACTATTATGGTTTAGGATTAACAGCGGATGCTACATCTATCGGTATACCGGTAACTGTAGGTTACACTTACACGTTAAAGGATGCCGCAACTGATGTAACTGGCAATGAAATAGTTGGATCTTATTCAACTGGTAATGCAACAATTACTGGTGGATATGGTAAAATCGAAGATTCAACATCATTTTATACCGCTGGTCTATCATATGGAATAACTGATTCTTTATACTCATATGTTGAGTTTGAGCATTCAGATAAAACTGGATCAGCTAATGATACAGATAATTATTCCACTGGCCTTAAATTTACTTTCTAAATTTAGGGTTTTTCAATAACATTATTGGAAAATACTGGGGAGTTGGAAAAAAACTCTTTCTCCCCTCTTGACTTTTTTAAAATAATGCTTATATAATATAAATAACTTTGTAGATTGCTTTAGATAGGATCTACATTAAACATAAACTTGCTTAAAAGGAGGAGTTAAAATGACACGAAATCTATCTATTTTTAATAACTTAAGACCAATAACCGTAGGGTTCGATGATATGTTCGATCACTTTGAACATATGATGGATGACGGCTTCTTTAGAAACGGAGCAAACTTCCCACCATACAACATAGTGAAGACTGGTGAGAACACTTACGACGTTGAACTTGCACTTGCAGGTTTTGGTAAAGATGACATAGTAGTTGAGTACAAAGAAAATCAACTGACAGTGAAATCCAAACCCAACAAGGATGACGTAGAGGAAGTTGAGAAGTATGACAACGGAGTACTACACAGAGGAATCAGCAAAAGATTCTTCAGTAAGTCATTTACTATTGCCAACGATGTAGAGGTCAAAGGTGCAGAACTGAAAGATGGTTTACTTAAAGTGAGCCTGGAGAGAATAATCCCAGAACACAAGAAAGCAAAAACTATCGAAATCAAGTAAAGCAGACAAATGGATAGGGTGTTTAGGCACCCTATTCTAAAAGGTCGCAATTTAACAAAACGTGCTTATATATAAAGGCGTAAAGGAGAAAAGATGAGTAAAATAATTGGAATAGACTTAGGTACTACAAACTCTTGCGTTTCAGTAATGGAGGGTAAAGGTGCTAAAGTTATAGAAAATGCTGAAGGTAACAGAACAACACCTTCGGTTGTATCATTTGGTGATGAAAGATTAGTAGGTATACCGGCTAAAAGACAAGCGGTTACAAATCCAACTAATACAATTTTTGCAACCAAAAGATTAATAGGAAGAAAATTTGATGGAGATTCTGTACAAAAAGATATACAGACATCCCCATTTAAAATAGTAAAAGCAGATAATGGAGATGCTTGGGTAGAAAGTAACGGTGAAAAGTACTCACCAAGTCAAATCTCAGCTTTCGTTTTACAAAAAATGAAAGAGACTGCTGAAAAGTATTTGGGACAAGAAGTAACTAAAGCGGTTATTACTGTTCCGGCTTACTTTAATGACTCACAGAGACAAGCTACCAAAGATGCAGGTAAAATTGCTGGATTGGATGTTGAACGTATAGTAAACGAACCAACCGCGGCGGCACTAGCATATGGCTTAGATAAAAAGAAAACTGGAACGGTTGCCGTTTATGATTTAGGTGGTGGTACTTTTGATATTTCTATTTTAGAAATAGGTGATGGAGTATTTGAAGTTAAATCAACAAATGGTGATACATCATTGGGTGGTGAAGATTTTGATAATACATTAGTAGATTATATACTAACGGAGTTCAAAAAAGATTCAGGTGTGGATTTAAAAAATGACAACCTTGCACTTCAACGTGTAAGAGAAGCGGCGGAAAAAGCAAAATGTGAATTATCATCTGCAACACAAACGGATATTAGTTTACCTTTTATTACTGCTGATAAAACAGGACCAAAACATTTAAATCTTAAATTAACAAGAGCGAAATTTGAAGCACTTGTTGACAGTCTAATTGATAGAACACTTGCACCTTGTAAAACTGCTTTAAAAGATGCAGAACTTTCAGCAGGAGATATTAAAGAAGTTATCCTTGTAGGTGGTATGACTAGAATGCCTAAAGTACAAAAGGCGGTACAAGATTTCTTTGGTCAAGAACCACACAAAGGAGTTAATCCAGATGAAGTAGTGGCAATAGGAGCCGCAATTCAAGGTGGAGTTTTACAGGGCGATGTCAAAGACGTCCTTTTATTAGACGTTACTCCTTTATCACTTGGTATTGAAACACTTGGTGGAGTATGTACAAAATTAATTGAAAAAAATACAACTATTCCTACAAAGAAAAGTCAAGTATTTTCAACAGCAGATGATAACCAACCTGCTGTATCTATAAGAGTTTTGCAAGGTGAAAGAGAAATGGCCGTTGACAATAAAATGCTAGGAAACTTTGAACTAGTTGGTATTGCTCCAGCCCCAAGGGGATTGCCACAAATTGAAGTTACTTTTGATATAGATGCAAATGGTATTGTAAATGTTAGTGCTAAAGATAAAGGAACTGGCAAAGAACAAAAAATACAAATACAAGCGTCGGGTGGTTTATCAGATGATGAAATAGAAAAAATGGTTAAGGATGCCGAAGCCAATAAAGAAGCTGATAAGAAAAAACGAGAATCAGTTGATGTAAAAAATCAAGGTGATACTTTAGTTCATTCTATTGAAAAGCAAATGAAAGAACACGGAGAAAAATTATCAGCTGAAGATAAGATAAAAGTTGAAGGTGATGTTACTGCTTTAAAAGAAGCATTGAAATCTGATGATAGTGATTCTATCAAAGATAAAATAAAATCTTTAACTGAATCAGCAATGAAACTTGGTGAAGCTGTATACAAATCACAACAAGAGTCTCAACCGCAACAAGAAGAAAAAACAAAAGATGACAACGTTGTTGATGCAGATTTCGAAGAAGTTAATAAAAACGACAGTAAACAGTAAAGTTATTTCCCCCTTAACTGGGGGAAATTCTAGATAAGTACTACTATATGAAAATTATGGTATTACTATTTTTTGTGTTAGCTGTCGGTTGTGCAAACAACAAAGTAAAAGTTAACGAATCTTATCAAATGGAAAAACCATATACATATCCTGAAGAAAGGAACGTATCACAGGCTTGGCCAATTGAACCTGTGTACATTGATGAACTATGATTAAAATTATTATTTTAGCATATATGATGAATACTCATCCGTTATCCACAGCACAAGAATTTCAAATGGAACAAACTTTTGATACAATGGAATCTTGTAAAAATGAATTAACTTTACAGTCAAGAGGAATTCCACAAGTATATGATGTGACTTGGGACTTTGTCGTGCAAGGTGATTTTAAATGGGATTGGGTAATTGCGGCCTGCGTTGATGAGTCAACTGGAGAAAAATTTAAAGTATTTCCAGCATATGATAATGGTGTGCCGGAAGGCATAGATGAGCTTCTTAAAGCAACAGAAGAAGGTTACAAGCCAGGAATAGATGCATAAACCAAATTTTTTCGTTGCATAAGTTAAATTAACAGTTTATACTAAATATTATTATGAATAGATCCATTTTTTCAAAATACAATATATTTCTAGAATGGTGGTGGTTTTTTTGTTCACTCATTCTAGTTTTCTTCGTACTTGGCACAATTAACTTATATGAGATAGTATGGAATGCTGACCAAACTAAAATATCTTATGGTATTCTAGCATTGTTTGGAGCAGTATCAGTCTTCTGTGGTCGAGAGGCTTGGAAACTTTCTAAACTCAAAAGAGATAATTTAGATGCAGAGCCATCATTAAAAACAAAATATGAAACTGGTTGGTTTGCAAGTGAGATATGTCTAACACTTGGTTTAATTGGAACAGTTAGTGGATTTATTTTAATGTTATATGGAGCATTCTCTGATTTAAACATTTCAGATCCTAATAGTGTTCAAGAAAGTTTAGGTAAAATGAGTATTGGAATGAGTACAGCTCTATACACGACATTAGTTGGTTTGATATGTAGTGTATTATTGAAGTTACAATTTTTTAGATTAGAAATGCATTTAGACACTTACATAAAACAAAGAGCAATGGAATACAAAGCTCGTTTGATGGAACAAGCCAATGAATCGAGATCGTTACAAGACTAGTATAGCATTTATTGATTTGCTTTTTAACATAACCATTGGTTTGGCTATGTTGTTTATCATTGCTTTCTTATTAATAAATCCAATAGCAAAAAAAGGTGATATAATCGTAAATGCAGAATTTATTATCACAATGTCTTGGCCTAAAGATAGTAAAGACGATATTGATTTATACGTGATGGATCCAGCTGGTAACATAGTTTACTTTAGAGATAAAGATAATGGCTTGATGCACTTAGACAGAGATGACCTTGGTGATAAAAATGATCAAGTTTCAACAGACGCCGGAATTATTAGTTTTGAGTTAAATGAAGAACATTTAACAATTAGAGGTATAGTACCAGGAGAGTATATTGTAAATGCTCACTGGTATTCAAAAGCAACATATACATTTAAAAATTCTGAAGGTGAAACATATACACCAAAAGACGAAATACCAGTAACTATAAAAGTGGAAAAAATAAATCCATATAAAATAGTATATGTTGGTACAAAAACTTTTGGCAAAGCTGGAGAAGAGCAAACTTTTCTTAGATTTTATGTAAATGCTGAAGGTAATGTAACAAAGAAAAATGAACTAGCAAAAGCTTTAGTGATGAGTAATTAATATGGATATAGTAACTGGACACATAGCAGTAATAATGAGTATAGCAATTCTTATCAGTTTTGTTATATTAGCTATTGTAAAAAGACCAAAAGTAAAACTTTTTTATAAAATTGCATCTTCAGTGATGGCAGTTGGAACTGTTATTGTTTTATATTTTGCTTTAGAAACTATGTATGGTTGGCCTTGGAAAACGACTTTCCCAACTGGAAAATATATATATATCAGTCATACGGTGAGTGCAGATGAAGACGAAATCTACATATGGCTTATTGATAGAAACGAAACCAGCAAATATGCTTTTTGGCAAAAGTGGCTGATTAATGATAGACAACCGCGGAACATTAGTGTATTATATGATGAAATGCTACACGAACAATTACAAAAAATTCAAGAGATGGCATCTGGACAACCATATCCAGTAGAATTAAAATCTATGAAACTCGGTGAATTAAAAGAAGGTGAAATAAATCGATCAGATGAGACATTAAATTATATTCTACCAGATGTAACTATAGAGCCAAAATAATGATGACAGACGAAAAAGCAAATCAGCAGGTACAAACAGACGTTCAGGTAACTGAACCAAATAGATATAATGTTTTGTTTATGAATGATGATTATACACCAATTGACTTTGTTCAACAATTATTAACAGATATATTTTATCATAAACCTGATGATGCATCTGAATTGGCAAAATTAATTCACGAAAAAGGTAAAGCAATAGTAGGCACATATACATATGAAATTGCTGAACAAAAATCAATAGAGTCTACAACGATGGCTAGATCCGCTGGACATCCATTACAAGTAACAATTGAACAAGAATAATGTTTAGATTTTTTACAACCAGAAAATGGCTACTTTGGGCTTGGGCCGGAGCATTTGTTATTCTTTCATCTTTATGGGTTCAAGTAGAAATTGATGTAAAAATCAATGAATGGTTTGGTGTGTTTTATGATATGATTCAAAAAGCACTTGCTGAACCAAATGCAATTACACTACAAGAATACTTTGCTAGTTTATTGTCATTTATCACTCTTGCTGGTATGTATATTGCTTTGTATGTTGCAATCAGTTTCTTTACAGCACACTTTTTATTTAGATGGCGAACAGCAATGGTCGAATGGTATCATTCTGTTTATGACCAAGCTAGAAATATTGAAGGTGCATCACAAAGGGTACAAGAAGACACAATTAAGTTTACAAGAATAATGGAAAGCTTAGGTACAAGTTTTATTGAATCTATAATGATTTTGATACAATTTGTTCCTATACTGTTTGGTTTAAGTATTGGAATACCAATTTTCTTTTTTGGAGACTGGGAATACGGATTAATAGTAGGTGCGTTAGTTTGGACACTTGGTGGTACTATATTTTTAATTGCACTTGGCTGGATATTGCGTTTAGTTGGCATTGAATATGATTTGCAAAAACAAGAAGCGGCATATAGGAAAATTTTAGTTATTGCAGAAGACGACGGAAACGTAAGACCAAAAAGAATCGATGAACTATTTGATGATGTTCGTAAAATACATTTCTTAAGTTATTTGAGATATCTATATTTCAATGTTGGACGTATGGCATACTTACAAGCAAACGTATTATCAGCATACGTATTTTTAGCACCAGCCATTGTAGCAGGTGTTGTAACACTTGGTGTTATGCAACAGATAATAAGAGCCTTTGGAAGAGTAGAAGGTTCTATGCAATATCTTTTAAAAGCCTGGCCAACCATTATCGAGTTGATGAGTGTGTACAAACGTTTAAGAGAATTTGAAGCCAAATTACCAAAATAATCCCACTTTACAAATAGTAAATAGTATAGTACAATAATTAAAGAGAATGAAAAATGTTTATACAAACTGAAAAAACACCAAATCCAAATGCATTAATTTTCCTACCTGGAAAAGAAATTATGGGAAGTAAAGCACCTGTGTCTTATCACAAGGAGCAAGATACTACTAGTTCTCCATTAGCAGAAATAATGTTTAATATTGATGGAATTGAAGATATATTTTTTGGTAAAGACTTCATTACAATAAGTAAAAAGCCTGCAATAGAATGGGCAGTTTTAAAAGCACCAATATTGCATAGTTTAAATGATTATCTAAGTAGCGAAAATCCAATCATTATAAATGATGATCCAAAACCAGCTTGTGAAAATCTTACCGAAGAAGAAGAAGTGGTTGAACGTATTAAACATTTATTAGACACAAAAGTAAGACCAGCAGTTGCACAAGATGGCGGAGACATTATTTTTCATAGCTATGAACGTGGAGTTGTATACTTGCAGATGTTTGGGGCCTGCTCGGGTTGTCCGAGTTCTACAATGACACTTAAAAATGGTATTGAAAATATGTTGAAGCATTTCATACCTGAAGTCAATAGAGTTGAATCAGTATGAGCAATGAAATAAAAGAAGAAATTATTAAAAATTTAAAAACAGTATTTGATCCAGAAATATCAATCAATATATACGATCTTGGATTAATTTATAATATTGATATAAGTGACTTACCAAAAGTAACAATTACCCATACACTCACTTCGGTATTTTGTCCAGCCGCTGATCAAATAATTGAGGACATTAAAATGGAAACAGAAAGGGCAGAAGGAGTAGATGAGTGTATGATTATTACCACTTTTGATCCACCTTTTGGTCCAGAAATGATGAGTGAAGAAGCAAGATTAATATTAAACATTTGACAAATTTAGGAAAGGGTAGTATTATATACATATGAGTAATTTAATTCCAATGGTAGTAGATCAAACTTCTAGAGGTGAAAGAAGTTATGATATCTACTCAAGACTACTAAAAGAACGAATTGTATTTGTAACTGGTCCAATTGATGATGCAGTTTCAAGTGTAGTTTGTGCCCAACTATTATTTTTAGAATCACAAGATCCTGGTAAAGATATCTTTATGTACATTAATTCTCCAGGTGGAGTTGTAACATCAGGTTTAGCTATGTATGACACTATGCAATACATCAAACCAGATATCTCAACTGTATGTATTGGACAGGCCGCCAGTGCTGGATCATTATTATTAATGGCAGGTACAAAAGGTAAAAGAATTGCATTACCTCATAGTAAAGTAATGATACACCAACCTTCAGGTGGTTTTAGAGGACAAGCAACAGATATAGAGATTCACGCAAAAGATATATTAGACACTAAGGCAACATTGAATCAACTATACGTTAAGCATACAGGAAAGGATCTTAAAACAATTGAACAGGCTATGGAAAGAGATAATTTTATGACGGCTCAACAAGCCATAGACTTTGGATTAATTGATAAGATAGAAGAAACCCGTGCTTAATGTCATACGATATATTTCATCTAAGTTATAAAGAGCATTACGCCGACGAGACTTTTAAAAATTTAAAATATAAGTTTCCGTGGGCTAGAAGAGTGCAAGGAGTAAAAGGTATTTTTAATGCTCATAAAAAATGTGCAGAACAGGCCTATACACAAATGTTTTATGTTGTTGATGCTGATGCAGATTTAGATGATAATTTTGATTTAACTTACAAACCAAGCAGATGGGATTTAGATAAAATTCACGTATGGCGTTGTCGTAATCCGATCAATGATTTAATATATGGTTATGGTGGTGTTAAGTTATTTCCAACTTATACATTACGTGATGCTACAGACTGGAAAATAGATTTTACTAGTTCCGTAGGTGGTGCAAAAAAATTTAAGCCAATGCCACCTGTTAGCAATACAACAAGATTTAATACTGATCCATTTAATACCTGGAAGAGTGCTTTTAGAGAATGTACAAAATTAGCAAGTAAGATAATTGAAGAACAGAAAGATGATGAAACCAATGCAAGATTAGATGTATGGTGTAATAAAGGAGAAGAAAACGAGTTTGGAAATTATGCTATCGCTGGAGCAAAAGCAGGAAGACAATGGGGACTAGACAACAAAGATAATTTAGAACAATTAAACTTAATAAATGATTTTGATTGGTTAGAAAAGAAGTTCAATGAAGATACACGAAATACTAGATAGATTTGAAAAACTATATCCAAATAATTCTATTATTATGGATATGCGTAGAGCTTACATTGATAAAGATTTACATAGTATCTTTAGAATAGTAGAAAGTGATAATAAAGAAGATTTACGTAAAGTTATTTGTGAAGATAACTATCAAAGCTTATGGAGATTTTTAGAAAGATATTGTAATACTAGACTTGCCACATCTTTAAAATTCTTCTATAATGAAGAAATAAAAATTGCTGAAGATTGTTTTAGTCAAGGACAAGTACAAAGTAAATCTTGGCTAGTAAAAGAATTATCAAAACTTGACTTGAATTTAGGTACAGTATTTTTATGTGCTGGCTGGGACGGTACATTGGCAACTTTAATTTTTGAAAATCATAGAATACAAGTTGATAAAATAAGAAGTTTTGATATTGATGAAAGTTGTTGGAAAATTGCTGAAGTTTTCAATAAACCTTGGGTAATGAAAGATTGGAAATTTAAATCTTCAACAAAAGATATTATGGATTTAACTTATAATGTTGATACTTACTCTACTATTAAAAAGAATGGCGACATACAAGAATTGACAGAATCACCAGATACAATTATTAATACAAGTTGTGAGCATATTGCAGACTTTGATACTTGGTATAATAAAATACCTAGTGGAAAAACAGTTATATTACAATCTAATAACTATATTGGATTGCCTGAACACGTAAATTGCTCTAAAACTTTAAAACATTTTAACAGTATAACACCTATGAAAGAAGTGCTATTCCAGGGCGAACTTTATTTAGACAAGTATTCTCGCTATATGAGAATCGGCATTAAATAATGTTAGATGTATACAATAGAACAAATAAAAACAATACACTTAGAAATTACCCAAAAGTGTCAGGCCGCTTGTCCAATGTGCGACAGGAATCAAAATGGCGGAGCACTCAATCCACATATCAAACTAGATGAACTAACATTACAAGATTGTAAACAAATTTTTACACCTTCATTTATATCACAACTAAAGAAAATGTATATGTGTGGTAATCTAGGAGATCCTGTAATTGCTACAGATACCTTAGAAGTATTTGATTACTTCAGGCAACACAATCCAAACATATGGATGAATATGCACACAAACGGTGGTGCTAAAAAACCTGAATGGTGGAAAGATTTAGCAAAAGTAATTGGTAAGAATGGAGACGTAACTTTTAGTGTTGATGGTCTAAAAGACACCAATCATTTGTATAGGCAAAATGTAAATTGGGATATAGTTGATCAATCAATGAGAGCTTATATTGAAGCTGGTGGAAAGGTTAGATGGGACTATTTAATATTTGATCACAATCAGCATCAAGTAGAAGAAGCAGAACAGTATGCCAAGTCAATTGGTGTACACAAATTTCAAGCAAAGAAAACAGGTAGATTTATTACTACTACAAGTCAAGCAAAGCAATCACATCAAGCAGTTGATCGTAAAGGTAAACAAACTCAGGAATTAAAAAAGCCTGATAAAAAATTTATAAACAAAGCTCTTACAAAACAAGATTCTTTGATTGACAAATATGGATCTATGGATGCATACTATGACAAAGTACCAATTTGGTGTAAAGTAAAAGATGAAGGTAGTTTATATATTAGTGCCGAAGGACTTGCATTGCCTTGTTGTTGGACAGCAGGTAGGATGTACAAATGGTGGCATAAAGATCCTAAGGTAGAACAGATATGGAGTCACATCGATGAGGTAGGTGGAAAACAAATGCTTGATGCAAAGAATGGATTAGATAAAGTTTTTGATACAGGAATTTTTGATTCAATAGAGCAAAGCTGGAATATAGACGGTTGTAGTAACGGCAAACTAAAAGTATGTTCTATGAAATGTGGTAAAGAATTTGATCCGTTTGCTGAACAATTTAACTAGTAAAATTACAAATAAATATACTTAAAGATGACAGATAAACCTAAATTACCATCAGAAACGTTTTGTGCTTTACCCTGGATGCACTTGTCAACAAGACCTGACGGAAATATGCGAGTGTGCTGTACAGCTAACGCAAGTTCAGTGGGTGCAACAAATGACAAGAAGCACGGTGGACAAGTAGGCGTATTACGTAATGAAGATGGTAAACCAGCAAACTTAAACAACGCAGATTTAATGAGTTCGTGGAACAATAGCTATATGAAGAATGTTCGTAAGCAGATGTTATCAGGACATAAACCACCAGCTTGTTTAAAATGTTTTAAAGAAGAAGATGCAGGGCATATGAGTAAACGTATGTGGGAAACAGAATATTGGTTAAACAGATTTAGCCTTGATGAAATTATTAAAGATACTAAAGAAGATGGATCAATACCACCTAAGATTAGATATTTAGATCTACGTATGGGATCTAAATGTAATTTAAAATGTATTATGTGTAGTCCACACGATTCATCACTATGGGTTAAAGATTGGAAAGAAGTTTATCCTAAAATTAAGAATCCTATATTGAAAGAATCAATGAGTTGGCAAAACAAAGGAAAAGTTCACGGAGCAGGTTACAACTGGCATAAAGATAATCCTACATTTTGGAATCAATTATACGAGCAAATTCCTCATATGTATCAATTATATTTTGCCGGAGGCGAGTCTACTATCATCGAAGAGCATTACACGTTACTGGAAGAAGTTATCAAACGTGGCTATGCACACAAGATAGAATTACGATACAACTCAAACGGTGTCGAAATGCCTGATAGACTATTTGAGATTTGGAGCAAATTTAAGAGAGTAAGATTTCATTATAGTGTAGATTCAATTGAAGATATGAACAGCTATATACGTTTTCCGGCAAACTGGGAAAACACAGTTAAGCAGTTTCATCTATTGGATAATACAGATGATAAAGTAGAAGTTACGATTGCCTGTGCAGTACAGGCCTTGAATATACATTATATTCCTGATTTCATAAAATGGAAACTTGAGCAGAATTTTAAAAAGATTAACATATGGCCTTTTGGTGCAGGAATGATAAATTATCATTTTGTATATTGGCCACCTCAATTAAATGTAAAAGTATTACCACAATGGTTTAAAGAACAAGTTAAACAAAAGTATGAGGAGTTTTATCCTTGGCTTGAAGAAAATTGGAAATTAAGTGGTGCTCCAAGTAAAGAAGCATTTTTAGAAGCAGACTATGGTATCAAAAGATTAAAAGGTATGGTTAAATTTATGATGTCAGAAGATTGGTCTGTAAGAATGCCAGAGTTTAGAGAGTACATAACACAATTTGACGCACAACGAAATACTGACTTTAAAAAAGTATTTCCTGATATGGCAGGCCTTTTAGATGAAACACTTGATAACAGCATTGAAACCAAGCTGGGTGATAAAGTGGATGAAAAAACTGAAAAGGAACTTGCAGATGGCGGAACAATCTAAAACATACTGTCCTTTACCTTTTATACATTCACACGCAGGGTTGAATGGCAAATACAAGCCGTGTTGTAATTCTGATTCATTGTTTAATCATTGGGAATATCATACAGAAAAATTAGGCTACAACGATTGGTTCAATCATCCTAAAATGGAAGAATTGAGAAAAGATTTATTAACAGGTGTACAAAATAAAATGTGTGAAGTATGTTGGAAACAAGAAAAGCAAGGACCAAATAGTTATAGAACACAATATATAAAAAGATTTAAAAATGATCAAATAGATCATCACGACCCAAAAATAACTTACATTGATATGAAGTTATCTAATGAATGTAATTTAGGTTGCACTCATTGTGATTATACAAATTCAACACAAATACATAAAGATATGTTAGCTATGGAAAAAGAAAAAATGCCATTGCCATCACAGTGGGGTAGAAGTCCTGGATTTGAAAAAAGATTAGAAAGAGGAAAAACAGATGATATGCTTCATACACAGCCAGTAAAAGTTGTAGATGAATTAATTACTTTAATGCCTGATCTTAAACATTTAAAATTTACGGGTGGAGAGCCTACAATTACAAAAGAATTTTTTAAATTGATTGATTATGCAGTTGAAAATGATTATGCAAAAAATCTTAATCTGTCTATTACTACTAATGGTACAAGATTTACTCCTGATTTTATAAAGAAGATGCAGAAGTTTAAACAATTATCTTTAACAGTTAGTTGTGATGGATTCGGTGATACTTATGAATACATTAGATATCCATTTACTTGGAAAATGTTTGAAAAAAGATTAAAAGTAGTTGAGCAATATTTAGAACAAGGCAATCACAATATAAGACATATTAGTTTTAATTGTGTAGCTCAATTACAAAATATAGAAAATATTACAAAACTTGAACAATGGATTCATAGCATATTTGGAAAATATGATTATGTAAGTTTATATGTACAGACTCATATTAATCCTTTGACTAGTAATAATCATCCTGGGTTTCTACCAAAATCGATTATAGAAAAAGCATTAAATGATATTACACAGTCAAATGGAAAAACGGGATATAATTTATCGATGTATTTTGATATGTTAAATTATATGCTTGATAATTATGATGATGAAAAAATATTTTACAAATATAGAGAAGAGAAAGCTTTAAAAAGACTTAAAAACACAATTATGAATATTGACAAAGTAAGAAAACAAAGTTACAAGGTTGGATTAGAACCATTAACAAAAGAATGGATGGATAGTTTAGATGGCTAATACTAAAAGTGAAATGGGTCAAACACCACAAAAAGTGCAAACAGGTAAAAAGTTTACATTTTGTAAAGCACCTTTCACTAGTATATACGTAAGGCCTAAAGTTAGAGTTAATCCAAACGATGCAAACGCAACCGAAGTAAGTTTCTGCTGTGTACAAAGTGGCAATTATATTTTAAATGAAAATGAAACAATAGATGATTTTTGGAAAAGCAACTGGGCACAAAAACATAGACAACAATTTATTGATGGCGAATGGCCTGCAACTTGTGGTGAATGCCAGTGGAGAGAAAATAATAACGTAGTTAGTGATATTGATGCACACCAACATATACCAGTTAAAATATTTGACGTAAAAAAAGGTAACGAAATAGAAAAACCAAAATACATTGATTATAGACCAGATAATTTATGTAATTTAATGTGTACAATGTGTTCTCCTGCTAATAGTAATCTAATTGAAGATATGTGGAAAGAATTACCACTTAATGAGGAATGGCATCGTCTAGCAAATACACCTTTAGAAAGTAAGGAAAGAGCTTATAATGAAACTTTGGTAACTAAAGAATTAATTAATGAACACACGATTCAATTAAAAGTATTAGGTGGAGAACCTACTATTAATAAAAAAGTACATTCTGTATTTCAATATGCAATTGATAAAGGATATTCAAAACAAATAAATTTAAAAGTAACAACCAATTTTACTAATATGAATAAAACCTATAAACTATTTGATGAATTCAAAAGTTGCAAAATAAATGCCAGTCTTGATGCCGCAGGACCTACTTATGATTACATTAGAAGACCAGCAAAATGGTCAGCTGTAAAGAAACATATTTTGCATTATGGTGAAAAATATCAAGGTACCTATCCTAAAATGAGATGGGGTATGAATCTAGTTTGGCAGTTAGCAAATTGTTTTACTACTAAAGAATGGTTACCTGAAATACTTGATTTATTTTATACAGAAAAAAATTTAAAAGACTTACGTTGGCCGGGCGATAGGATTAGTATGATTAACTGTGATGGAAGTGGAATTACACTTGAATCTGTACCAGAAAGTATGAAACATTACATAATAGATGATTTAAATGATATATTAAAAGATTACGAACATATACCTGGAGCAAAAGAAAATATTGAAACTCTGATCAAATATACCAATAGAGCTAGATTTACCTGGAAACATCATAGATCATTTAAAAGAAAGTTCAAACTAATGGACCAATATAAAAAAACTGATATGTTTAAATTAAGTTCAAGATTTAAGGAATTGTATGACTATAAAGCTTAACAAAAAATTGTTCTTGACAAAACACGCCGCGATATACGATCCTAAGTTTCAGGAAAGATTATATAATGCTCCTTGGAAAGAGTGGCTAGGCCAATCGGGTTACTTTGATGTTAAAGATGAATATTTAAAAGATATTCATAACTGGATTCATAGTTCAACTGAATTAAAAATTAAAAATTTAAATAGGTTCAAACACAGAGATTTAATACACGGAACCACTCAAGCCTTTGATGAAGCATATTATAGATATAAAGAACGTAGGTTAAGAACGTATCGAGGAGAATATGCTTATCATAAAAGAATACAACTTAGAACTTTTATTGATAATAAAAATGGAAGCTATGTGCCGATTGAAAAAAATGACTGGGTAATAATAAGTTTACCGTTTTGTGGAAATGGATATCAACCTCCATTCTTGGAAAAACTTTTAAACGATTGTACAAAATTAGATGTTCCAGTACTAATTGATTGTGCTTGGTTTGGTACGCATTCATTTGATCTTGATAAATCTCTTTGGGAAATTAACATTGATCATCCTTGTATTAAAGAGGTGTGCTTCAGTCTTTCGAAAAGTTTAGGACTAGGAAATATGAGATCGGGTATTAGGTATTCTAATTATGATGATAACTTACCTATTAGGCAACAAAACAATTATAATCATTTACCTTTAGGGTTAGCACAAATTGGAATATGGCAAATGAAAGCATTTACTCCTGATTATATTGGTAACAAATACTTTCGTATGAGACAACTTGTTTGTGCAAAAAATGATATTAGTATCACTCCAGTGATGCATATTGGTTTACTTGATAAAGATCATCCGGACTATGAAAATTATTTGATTGATGGTGTTTACAGTAAAGTAGGAATTCGAGAAGCAATAAAGTTACATAGAAAAACTCATAAGGATTCTGTGTTTTGTAAAGCACCTTTCACTAGTCTTTATGTTAATAAAAATTCAGATGAGTTAGCATTTTGTTGTGTGCAGTCAGATCGTTATCCAGTATCTAAAGGTGATACAATTCAAAGTTTTTGGAACAGCAGTTATGCAAAAGATTATAGAAAAAAATTTATCGATGGCGAATGGCCTGCAGGTTGCTTTATATGTGAAGAATCTGAAAAGAAGTCTGGATCTAGTTATATGATGTCGCATACCTATATGCCACTTAAATCAATAGATATTAAAAAGGGCAATGAATTACATAGGCCAAGATACATTGATTATAGACCAGATAATTTATGTAATTTAATGTGTACAATGTGTAGTCCGACTGAGAGTAATTTAATACAAAAAATGTGGAAAGAGTTGAATCTATTAGATCAAAAGGAACAACCTATAAACAGTCTTGGGGACTCAATATCAAACAGCGACTTGACTAAACAGTTAGTTAATAAAGATACTTTGCAATTAAGAGTAATCGGTGGGGAACCAACAATTAATTCACATATTCATTCTGTATTACAATATGCAGTTGATAAAGGATATGCAAAACATATAGATTTAAGAATCACGACCAACTTCACTAATATTAATAAAACATTTGAAATATTTGATAAATTTAAAAGTTGTGACATTGAAGCTAGTATTGATGCTACAGGGTCGACCTATGAGTACATTAGAAGACCAGCGAAATGGCCAGTGATAAAAAAGAATATATTAAACTTTGCTAATAGATATGACAAAGACAATTCAAAAGTTAGTTTTGGATTAACTTGCGTCTGGCAACTTTCAAATTGCTTTACTGTCAAAGATTGGTTACCTGAATTATTTAAATTAGTTTATGAAAATAAAAAAATAAAAAATTTATTTAAACGTGATCAAGGAATTCATATGCTTGAATGTACTACTGTTAAACAAGTAGGAGTAACATTATTAGCTGTTCCTGTAGAAATGAGGCAAGGTATTATTGATGATTTAAATGAAATATTAGAAGATTGGAAAAACAATCCTTTGGCAAAAAGCAATATTGAAACTTTAATTTGGTATACTGAAAAAACAAAGTTTTCATTTAGAGAACTTAAAAAATTTCAAACTCAATTTCCAAGAATTGATGAATATAAAAAAACTGATATTAAAACTTTAAGTCCAAAATTTAAGGAATTATTAAATTATGAATAAAGATAAGTTTTGTATATTGCCTTTTATGCATTTAAGCACTAAAACAAATGGTGCTATGCAGTTATGTTGTCACGCAAATAGTAGTACAACACCTAATTATAGACAACCAGGCAATAATAGAAAAGCAAACGGAGACTTTGTTTATGTACACGAAGATAAGCCTTCAGATTATTGGAATAGTGATTATATGAAAAATGTTCGTAAGTCATTAATGAATAATAAGTTACCACCCGAATGTACAGTTTGTTACAAAGAAGAACAAGCAGGATATAGATCAAAAAGACAATGGGAAAATGACGAGTGGGAAAATAAAATAGACTTTGATGAAATATTATCAAAAGTACAATCCGATGGAACAGCACCTTTTGATATACGTTACGTTGATATGAAGTTAGGTAATAAATGTGATTTGGCTTGTTTAATGTGCAATCCAAATGACAGTAGTTTATGGATACCTGATTATAACAAACTTATGGATAGTGATATTAGCGATGAATCTAAAAAAAGAATATCTTGGAGTAATAAAAAAGGTAAACTAAATTGGTATAAGATGGATGCTCCTTTTTGGAAAGATATTGAAAGTAAATTGGATACTATTGAAAACTTATATATAATTGGTGGAGAACCAACAATAAATCCAGAGTTTAAAGCTTTCTTAGAAATGTGTGTAAAATCAGGTCATTCCAGCCGTATAAACCTACGTTTTAATACGAACGGGTATACTACTACAAAAGAGCTTGATCGCCTGTATACGTGCTTTAAAACGTGTTTAATCCACCTTTCTTTAGACGGTTTTGGTGACTATCACAATCTTATACGTTATCCAAGTAATTGGGAAACAATGTTGGAAAAATTAGATTATTGGGATAATACAGCAGACAATATCAAGGTTACAATAGATCTTACAGCATCTATATTAAACGTGATGCATATACCAGATTTTGTTAAATGGAAAATGAATATGAACTTTAAAAAAATCAATATGGATACGATGCAAGATTTTATTGGTATACATTTTTTACATTCACCTGAATTTTTAAGTATACAAGTTTTACCAAATGATATGAAAAAACAAGTTAGACAAAAGTTTGATGAACTGCATCAATGGGTTATTGAAAACTCTTATAAGTTCAAGGACTTTTCTAGCATAGAAAAAGGCGAAGATAGATTAAAAAGATATAAAAGATTTAGAGCATTAATTTCACATATGGACAGTAAGGATAGAAGTAGTGAATGGCCACGAGCACTAGAATATTTAAATGCAATAGATAAAATAAGAGGAACTAACTGGAAAGAAGTTTTAAAAGAATATGATAGATAAAGAAAAGCAGAGGCATAATTATCGACCAGTTGATTTATATTATCAACACGTTACCAAGAACAATGATTCTTGGTGTCCGTTGCCGTGGGCTCAGGTGGCAGTACATAACTCTGGAGAATTTAGAAGTTGTATTCAAGCTCGTAGTTGTAGAAAAACAAAAGGTATTCTTAAAGATGAAAATGATAAAGTTATGAGAGCTGAAACAAATACTATCGATGAAGTTAGAAATGCACCTTTACTAAAAGAAGTACGTAAAGATATGTTAGATGGAAAACGTCATAGTATGTGTATTAGATGTAATGATGAAGATGATGCTAAAATGAATTCAAGACGTAGAAATGCAATTAGAGAATATTATTTAAAATATGGTTATGATTTATTTGATGCCGAAGCAAGTACAAAATCAGATGGAACATTGGTCATTAAAAAAGCACCTGTATTAGAATGGGACATTAGATTAGGTAACTTATGTAATTTAAGATGTAGAATGTGTCATCCTAGTGAAAGTACACAATGGTATGATGAATGGTTTGATACAATGTTTAAAGGATTTAAAACAGATTTCACTAAAGTTCAATTAACCAAAGAAAATGGCAAAGGAAAAGCTAAACTTCAAAATGATATTTACAGTTGGTATGGAAAATCTAATTTCTTTGATGAATTTGATAGTAATTCTGTTGGTACAAGAAAAATATATTTTTCAGGTGGAGAACCTACACTAGTTGAAAATATGTATGATATGTTACAAAAATTAATTGATAGTGGAATGGCTAAAGATATGGAGTTAGAATATAATATTAACTTAACTAACATTCCAAGACGTGCAATCGATTTATGGCACCAATTTAAAAAAGTACAATTAGGTTGTAGTATAGATGGTGTAGGAAAAATAAATGAATACATTAGAGCACCTAGTAAGTGGGATAAAATTGATGAAAACATTAAATGGCTAGATGCTAATACTAAACCCAACATTATTTTGTTTAATACATTTACTTGGCAAATACTGAATGCAGTAGAAATATTTGATTTAGTAAAATATCAAATTGAGAATAATTTTACTAAATTCAATACATCGGTTAATAGTGTTTTCTTCAGTATGCACTTTTTACATTCTCCAGATTACTTAAATGTAAAAGCTTTACCAAAAGAATTAAAAGAATATGTACAACAAGAATTTGACAAGTTTGATAATGAATTTTTTAAACCCTGGGTTGATAATTTATCAGAAGATGCTAGGGTTCTAGGACATAAGTTTAAAGAACCTAATCAGACAAGAGACAAATGGAATGAACGTGATGAATGGAATAACGATGGTATATGGTATGGCACCAAAAGAAAGTTTTACAATAGATGGAAAGATAAGATGCAATCAATGTTAGACTTTATGTGGAGTGAAGATAAATCACAACATTTCAATGAATTTGTCGAAAGAACTAAAATACAAGATGAATATAGAAATGAAAATTTTAGTGAGTTATACCCAGTAATAAGTAATTATATAAGGAAAAACTACCAATGAGTTTAAAGAATTTTGAAGAACGACATAAGCATTATGACGTGGTACCGGAGCTAGGATCAAGGACTGATAAAGTAGATCCGCTATGGCGTGATGATAAAGGTCTTACAATGTTCCAATATGAACGTGTTGATAGATTAGAATTAGAATTCAACAATACTTGTTTTTTATACTGCGGTGGTTGTGGAAGAACATATAATAGTAAAATTGAACAAGCAGGCAAGAAAGTCATTACATTAGAAAATATTAAAAGATTTTTTCCACCTGAATTCTGTAAACAATTAAGATGGTTTTTAAGCTGTGGTAATTACGGCGAACCTGCCGCACACCCTGATATGCTAGACATTATGCGATGGTTTAGAAATAATGGAACAAAAAATGTATCAATTGGTACAAACGGTAGTTCAAGAGATCCAAAGTTTTGGGCAGAAGCGGCCGCCATTATTAATGGTCCTGGAGGATCAAGAGGCGATATTAAAAACTATTATGGTGGAAGAGTTACTTTTAGTATTGATGGATTAGAAGATACTAATCACTTATATCGTATTGGTGCAAGGTGGGACAAGCTAATGTCTAACACAGAAGCATTTATAAATGCAGGTGGCAGAGCAAGATGGCAGTTTATTACATTTAATCATAATTCACATCAGCTACAACGAGCAAGAGATATGGCCAAAGAACTTGGCTTCAGTGAATTTGTTGAAAAAATGAGTTTTAGATTTATTCCAGTGCGTTTATCAAAACGACACGCAGAAAAATTAGCTGACGAAAGCGAATGGAAAATGGTACAGGAAAAAGAAGCGGCAGAAAGAGCTAGAAGAAAAAATACAAAAGATGATGGTAACAATGCTTTGACTCCTGAATCAGGTCGTCTTCAGCCTTCAAAAGATTTGTTAGAAGGTAGTTCAAAAAGAATTGAAAAAGTAGGTGGCATAGTTGAACACCCTATTAACATTTCTGAAAAGCAAGAGTTTAGACATCCTGATAGAGAAATGTTAGCAAAGCAAAGACAAAAAGGTACTAAAGCTGTCAAAGGTAAAGATCACTATTCGCAAAAACATAAAATCGTTTGCCAGAACAGAACAGAACCAAGAATATATGTTGATGCTACAGGTAAAGTTTGGCCTTGTAACTGGTTGGGTGGTATTGAGTTTTATGAGACTGATAGTAATCCATATAAACAGCATTGGCCTATTCCTAGTCAATTACACCACGGTGTGCCTACTGAATTTAACAATTTACATAATGAAAAATATAAAGATGACCCTAATCCAGTAAAAAGTATTTTAGAAAGTCCTTGGTACTCACATTTATTAGAAGAAGACTGGAGTAGAGAAGATGATCCTGAAGGAGTATTACAGCCAGCAAAATGTAAACAGATGTGCCATACAGAATTGGGTACAGGTATATTTGAAAAAATGCGTAGGAATGAACAGAACCTTGTTACCGGTGAGTTTAAAGATGTAAATGAAATTCACGGATTAACACCACCACAGGGTGGTTCAGGATGGGGTAAAGGGTCTACTATACAAATTGATGAAAAGAATACTACTAAAGTAGAAGACGTAGCAGGTATTGTAAAAGATTCCGCAACCGATGTAAAAATTATCGATGAAGATGATATTAGAAAATATAAAACTTATAAAGTTGATAATTCGGGAGAAGTTAAAATAAAAGATTTAGAAGACGAATGGGCAATTAACAGAGAGAAAAGAGAGTCGTTGGAAAATGGCAAAGATAACTAAAAAAATCTATCCAAAATGCTTGTTTAGTAAAAAAGCAAAAGCAACTTATATTAGCCACGACGGTTATATAAGACCTTGCTGTTATGTTCACAGACATAATAAAACTGAAAGAGATGAACCTTGGTTGCTTAATGATGAACATAATATTGCATCAGGTAAAAGTTTATCAGAAATGTTTAGTACATTAGATTACACAGATTTTTTTAATAGGTTAAAAACTGGAAAAGATATACCTGAAAGATGTTATGAAGTATGCGGAAAAGTTCAAACAAATGTTGGAGCTGATCACAGGAAAGAAAAGATAGTAGGTGAAACGCCAAGATGGGTAGAAACAGTTAATCAAACTTATGATGACAACTACAAAGTACAGAAAAAATTACAAGTTGATTTAACTCATAGATGTAGTTTGGGTTGTCCTAAATGTATGAGATTTGAAACAAACTGGACAGAACCAACAACTAGAAAACAATATAAATTTGCCAACCACGCATTAAAGAAAGCAGAATTAAGCATAGATGATTTTAAAAAAATATTTAAAGAAAATCCGCATATGGGAAAAGGTGATGTAGATTTTTGTGGTACCTGGGGAGATGCTATATACCATCCGGACTTTATAGAAATTTGTAGAATAATCAAAGATGCTGGAGCTCATATTAATATTGCAACAAATGGTTCTAGAAAAAGAGCAGAATGGTGGGATGAGTTGTATAAAATTTTAGATCCACAATATGATTCAATAGTTTTTGCTATGGACGGATTAAAAGATACAGCAGGTATCTATAGAAAGTTTATAATATATGATGATGTTATAACAGCAATGACTAAAGGCGTTAATACGGGATTTACTAAAAATAGATGGTCTTTTATTGTTTTTAATTTTAATCAGCATCAAGTAGAAGAAGCAAAACAATTGGCTGAAGATATTGGTATAACTTTTGAAATAGTAAAGTCACATAGATGGGATGGTCCTGATGATCCTTTAATACCAACTAGAGAATGGTTACCACAATCAGTAATTAAGGAGTACAATTTATAATGCATAAATTATCTGAATTAAAAAGTGTACAACTTGAAATATCAAGTAATTGCCAAGCAGGTTGCCAAGAGTGTGCTAGATGGAAATCATTTGGTGGTAAGCAAATACCCAATCCAAATATTGATTTTGGTGCAAAAGGAAATATGTCTTTGGATTTAATTAAAAATACTTTTGATAGAAAACAATTACCTGTATTTGAATTTATAGCACTTGATGGAAACTATGGAGATAGTTTGATACATCCGCAGAGCTTGGAAATTATGGAACACTTACTTCTAGTATTTGGAAGTAGAAGAAATCCTGACGCAAAAGTTAATCGAATGCAACTAGAAGCAAACACAAATGGTGGTTATCATAACAAAGAGTTCTGGTATGAGCTTGGAAAGATATTTGCAGAACATATAAAGCTAAACGGAGATGAAGACAGCTCGATTTGTTTTGGTATTGATGGTACAGATAATGAAACACACGACAAGTATAGAAGAAATGTGGTCTATGATAAAATTATTGAACACGCAGAAGCATTTATAAAAGGTGGAGGCAGAGCCGAATGGAAATATTTGGAGTTTGATCACAATATACACCAAACTGATAAAGCTAGAGAGATAGCAAAGAAGATGGGATTCAATAAGTTTTTTGTAAAAAGATCTAGATGGGTAGATGCGTCTATAAGAGAAATAACTGAAAAGAAAAATACAGGCGATGAATCAGGAACAAAAATTATGGGATCTCAACTAGGTAAAAAAGCAGGACAAACATATAACAGAATTCCAGAAGCAAAAAGAGAGATTGTTAAAAAAGTAGAAAAAGAAGTTAAAAAGTATAACAACTATTTTGATGAAGTACCTATTAGTTGTTATTGGAGAGGTAAAAAAAGAATACAGATAGAATATGATGGTAGTGTATGGCAATGTTGTCATTTGTCACCAGCATATAGACCTGATACAAGCGGAAAACTAGTACTAGGAGAATGGGAAAAACAAAAGCACAAAGAATATGAATACTATTATAACAAGTATGGTATGGAATTTAATAATTTAAACAAGTATAGTTTAGGCGAGATACTAGCACATCCTTACTTCAATGCTTTAGAAAGAAGTTGGAACAATACAACAAAAGCAGAGATAGAACCAAGATTATCGCGATGTGCTGAAAAATGTGCTATAACTACTCAAGCGATGACTAAAGACAAAAGGGAAAAATTATAATGTCAATAAAAGACGTATATTGTCCGATACCGTGGATGTTCCAAGCAGTAAGGAACAACGGAGATGTGAGAATATGCTGTCAAGCCAATGTGACTAAAAATCAAGGTGTGGTAAGAAAAGAAGATGGATCATCATACAATGCTGGAAAAGATGATATGAATGAAGCAAGAAATGCCAAGCTGATGAAAGTTGTTAGAAAAAATATGCTTCAAGGAAAGTGGAGTACTGAATGTGGAAGATGTAAAAAAGAAGAAGATTCAGGATTAAGAAGCAGAAGACAGTATGAACAAGAATGGGGATTTAAATTAGAAAATGCAATAAAAATTACTGAACAAGATGGTACTATTAAAACTAATGATACGCCTTTAGTATATTATGATTTGCGTTTTGGTAATCTATGTAACTTAAAATGTAGAATGTGTGGACCTACAGATAGTCATAGCTGGTATGAAGATTGGCTACAATTATATGGAGGACAGGGTTTTGAAGATACACACGGATACGTAAAATTAGAAAAAAATAATAAAGGAAGATTATCTACTAACGATTATGATTGGCATAACAGCGAAAGATTCTGGAATCATATAGAAAAAAACATTCCCAATATGCAACACGTCTATATGGCAGGTGGAGAGCCATTAATGATAGAAAGACATTATGACTTCTTACAGAAATGTGTTGATATGGGACAAGCAGAAAAAATGATGATTGAATATAATACCAATATGACAAACTTACAACCACGTGTTTTAGAACTTTGGAAAAAATTTAAAACAGTTAAAATTGGTGCTTCGATTGATGGAATGGGAGAAATTTTAGAGTATCAAAGATATCCAGCTAGATGGAAAACTATTTTAAAAAATTTACAGACAATTGATAATTTAGATAAAAATGTTCACGCTTGGTTGGCTTGTACAGTTACTACTTTGAACATATTTCATATACCAGAATTTATGAAATGGAAAATAAAAGAGAGTGGATTTAAGAAAATTAATTCAGGCAAGAAGTTACCAATATTAACAATACACGTAGCACACTCACCAAGTCACGCCTGCATCAAAACATTACCTTTAGAAATGAAACAGTTAGTAAGAGAGAAATATGATAATTTCAAAGATTGGCTTATAAATGAAAAGCTAGATCCAAACACTGAACAAGCGGCAATGAAAATTATCAACAGTATTGTTTCTTATATGATGAGCGGTGACAGTTCTGATAAATGGAATTGGTTTAAAGAATATACAAGACAGTTAGATAAATTAAGAGATCAAAGTATAATAGACGTTGTTCCTGAGTATGAGCCTTATTTCATTGGAGAATCTTTAAAAAGAATTGATGATAATTTAGAAGAAATAAAGGTACAACAGGAACAAACAAATGTCTAAGACTCAAAAAGATGTTTTCTGTGTAGCACCATTTGTTAATGTATGGTATAGGAATTCTGGAAATCATTATACAATGCGTCCTTGTTGCGAAACCCGTAGCGAAGATTTCTATTGGAAAGAAAAAAATAAAACAACTAGCGAACAGAATATATTTGAAAAATACTGGAATAGTGAATACATAAAAGAAATACGAAAAAGTATGTTGGAAAATAAACCACATAAAATTTGTACTGACTGTTACAAAATTGAAAAAACAACTGGTCGCAGACATAGAGATGATTATAGTGGATACTTACAAGATAAGGATAACACAGTTCAATTCAATTATGAAACTGGCAATCAATGGGATATGCCTTTAACATTAGATTACAGACCGAGTAATTTATGTAACTTAAAATGTAGAATGTGTGGTCCTGGCAGTAGTACTGAGTGGGCAAAAGAAATTGATAATAATGTGAACGGGGAATACAGTAATTTAAATCAAATGTCTGATGGAAAAAGTGTATACTATTTTGATAATGATGTGTCTTTGATGTATGATAAAGATTTAACTTTTGATAATCAATTTAAAAATTTACCTTTAGCAAATATAAGAAGAGCTTCGTTTTTAGGTGGAGAACCTATGTTACAAAGTGAAACATTTGAAATAATGTCTTGGTGGGCAGAAAATAAAAAAAGTGAAACAATTAAAATACAAATGACAACAAATGGAACAAACTTTACAGAACAATGGAAAAACTTACTTAAACAATTTAAGAATATTAAAATTGCCATTAGTACTGATGGAGTTGACAAAACATTTGATTACATTAGAACAAATGGAAATTGGCAAAAAGTTAAAGAAAATGTCAGTGAGTTGGCAAAAATAGAAAATATAAAAATAGTCTTCAGCTATACTATACAAATGTACAATGTTTTTAATTTCGTTTCAATATTAGAATTTCTAAGAAAATGGAACAGTGAGCATACACATCTCGTAGATTTTGATGAACATTTTGCTGAAAGAGTACAACAAAATTATCTTTCAACAGCATTACTAAATGAGCAAGATCGTCATTCCATTATTACTGAATTAGAAACGTATGCTTCTAAATATCCAGAAATGAATAAATTTACAAAACAAATAGTTAATGTAATATCTTATGATAAAAATAGAAAGCTAACAGAAGCAGAAAAAAGATATTTTGTTGATTATACAAATAAGTTGGACAAAGTAAGAAACACAAATTTGATTAAACTAGACTCAAGATTTAAAAAATACTTGATTTAATGTAAAGAATTTTATATAATAATACTGCGTGGTCCCTTCGTCTATCGGTTAGGACAGCGGTTTTTCATACCGCAAAGAGGGGTTCGACTCCCCTAGGGACTACCAGAAAAGCACAAGGAAAAAGTAATGGCATTAATTAGAGAAACAGTAACTGAAGTTAAACATTGGTCCAACAAGACCTTTACCTTTAAAACAACACGTAAGCCAGGTATGCGTTTTAAAAATGGCGAATTTGTTATGATGGGTATAGAACACGAGGGTAAAAAAATATTGAGAGCTTATAGTGTAGCATCAGCTAATCACGAAGATTTTTTAGAATGGTTATCAATTAAAGTTGATGAAGGTGAGCTGACTTCAAAATTACAAAATTTAAAAGTAGGCGATGAAGTTATTATGATGGACAAAGCCACGGGTACACTTGTTATTGATTATTTGTTACCAGGACGTAATTTATATCTAATAGCAACTGGAACAGGATTAGCACCATTTCTAAGTATTATAAATGATCCAGAAACTTATGAAAAATTTGAAAATATTATATTGACCCACACGGTGCGATATCAAGAAGAACTAGTTTATAAAGAATATTTAGAATCCTTTAATGAAAAAATGGATATCATTACACAAGGAAAGTTTCAGTATCTTAATACGTTAACTAAAGGTCCTTGGTTAAGACAAGGTAGAATTACAACTTGGATTAAAGGAAATATATTAACTTTATGGAAAGCTGTTGACAAACCACAGTTTGACAGTAAACAAGATAGAATGATGATTTGTGGATCAATGGGATTAAACACAGATGTGATGGAATGGTTAGATAGTGTAGGAGCCAAAGAGGGAAATACGTCTACTCCTGGTGATTATGTTGTTGAGAAAGCCTTTGTACAAAAATGAAATTATTATTAACAGATATTGACGGAGTGGTATTAGATTGGGTAAAACATTTTGAGTCTTACCTAAACAAATACTATCCAGATAACAAATTAGCAAATCCAAAAGAATTTGATTTAAATTTAAGATATACTGACTTAAAACCAATGTCGGAATCAATGGGACAAGAAAAAGATTTTATGAGAAATGTAGTTAAAAATTTTAACACTACGGCTTGGATAGGATATCTAGAACCTTTTAGAGATGCAAAAGAAATACTACCAAAGTTTAAAGATGAAGGATATAAAATAATAGCCTGTACTTCTATGGGAACAGATCCTTATTCAAAAGCTTTAAGAAAAATGAATTTAGAACAACATTTTCCTGGAGTATTTGATCAGATAGATATCATACCATTTGCAGAACCAAAAGGAAATTGGTTAAAACATTACAGAGATTCTGGGGCTTATTGGATTGAAGATAAATGGTCAAATGCACTTGCTGGCGCAGATGTGGGGTTAAATACACTTATAATGAAACACGAATATAATGCTTATATGAAAGATAATAGAATAAGACACGTTGACAACTGGCAACAAATATATTCTATAGTGAACAAATAAGATGTATGCACAACAAAGATTACTAAGAGCTAAAAATCAAATTGATGTAATGATAGCACAGCCTTGTAACAAGTGTGGGTCAATCCCCGATACTTTAGAAAAAGAATGGACTTGGCTTTCCAGAGCTGATACTACAGTGATTAAAGAGTATTACAAAACAATTAATTTTATGACAGTTAGAGTTTACGTTGATGAAAAATATATTAGTCAGGTTAATTTTTTAGATAATAAAACAAAAGTTTTACATTCAGAATTTTTTAGACACAGAAAATTTTTAACTGATGATAACATTTATTTGTTACCTTTTTTCAAAGTTCTTAATGAATATAGAAAAAACAATGTGCCAACAGCATTGAGAAAATTATTAATTGAAAGCTATAATGAATTTTTAATTAAAGCAGTTATATCAACTTCTAATACAAAAAATGCTGTGTATGGAAAACACATAGCGAATTACAATCCACCTAGTATATTACAAAAGTTATTTGAAGATGAAGAAATTGAAATAAACAATGATATTAAAGAATTTATATCTGAATCTTTTTTAGAAAAGTATCAAGGTAAAAAATTAAGTTTAAGACTAACTGAAAATTCTACAGAAATATTTTTAAAGAAATACAAAAGACAAGACAAAGATAATTATCTTGCTTGGGTAATAGTTGATGATTTTGTAAACTGGTATATAAAAAATTATCAAAATTATATTAATATTTGTGGACTATGTTATGGTAAATCAGAATTTAAAAGAGGTCTTAAAATGATTGACATTTTACGAGATAGTTTTTTAAACAAAAATATAGTTGAATTAAGAGAAATGAGAGCCAAAAGAAAAGGTTCTCAACATTCACAAGCCAAAGAAAAAACTAAACAAAATCTTCAAAAGTGGAGACCTTCAGTGCATAAGGCACAATATGGTGTGGATATAACTGAAACAGTTATTGAAAAAGGCAAAAAAGTCACTAAAACTACTACCAAAAAACCTTAAATTACCCTATATATAGTGCCATATTCTTGGTTGACAGATTCCAATTCTGTGTTATATTATTAATATGAAACAGAAGCAATACGACTTAAAAAACGCCCTTTCTATAGCCTGCGATATCTTTGACAAGCAAGGTTATATAAAAGAAGCAGAACCAACTAAAAACTTGGAAACCAATAAATCTATATTATCTAAAAGACTAGAAAACGAGTCAGAATTTATACATTCTGATGTTGAAAATGTTTTGAACTACAAGCAAGAATTGGTTTTTAAAAAATTAAGTGGCAAACTATCAGATTATGAACATCTAGTTATTAAAATCTTAGAAAAACAAAATATGGCTTTAAGAGAAGTGGGCATAATAGCAAGTGTTCCGTTGATGTATAGTAATGCTATGAAAAAAAGAGCAAGGCAAGAAAAATATGAAAACTTTCAAGAAACAAGCAAGTTCCGTGGTGTACTTGGACAAAAGTATTATGCACCTGTGGTACTATTAGACAAACTATTTCATAATAGAGGATTTTTTATCTACACATTTGTTGAAGATGGTGAGCACATTTTAAAATGGTTGACTGGTAGAGATTATGAAGAATTTAAGAAGGGTTCTAAAATTAAGTTAAGTGGTGTAGTTAAAGCACATAATACGACAGCATACTATGGTGATGAAACTACATTAAGAAGTTGTAAATTGATAAGAGATATTGAAAATGCGTAAACCTTGGGAAATTATACAAGAGCTAGAAGCTGATAATAGTAGATTAAAAAAAGAGTCTATTATTAAAAGAGAAAGTGATGCAGACAACATTAGATTCTTTGATGGTGTGTGTATGGCACTAGATGGATTTAGAACTTTCGGAGTTCAGCAAGTACCTGTTGCTAAAAAAGATGGACCTGGAATAACACAATCACAATTCAATGATATTGTAGGAAGACTTGAAGCTAGAAATCTAACAGGCAATGAAATGAGAGATGACATTCAAGACTTATGTGATAACAGTAAAATGGAAGAGTGGAATGATTGGTACAGAAGAATTTTAATAAAAGATTTAAGATGTGGTGTAACACATAAAACAGTTAATAAATTTTCTACTTACAAAGTACCTGTGTTTGAATGTATGTTAGCCACAGATTCAGCAAAGCACGAAAAGAAGATGATAGGAAAAATGTTAGTTGAGCCTAAACTTGATGGTGTTAGAGTTGTAGTTATTTGTGATGTAGATAAAGATGAAGTAAAACTATTCAGTAGAAATGGAAAAGAGTTATCTAACTTTCCACACATTAACGAACAGTTTGATGATATATTAGATCAGTTACCTGAAAGTATGGTGTTTGATGGAGAAGTAATGAGTAATGACTTTCAAACATTGATGCGTGAGATACACAGAAAAGCTGGAGCAAAAACAAAAGATGCAATACTTAATCTATTTGATTGTATGCCACTTTACAATTTCCAAGACGGTAGTTGTGTAGATCCATTATGGAAAAGAAAAGAGACATTAGAAAGTTTTAAATATGGACCAAATGTTAATCTAGTTGAATATGTTAAGATAGATTTAAGTGATGAAGATGGACAAAAGCAATTTGCTGATTATAATAAAATTTGTATTGATAAAGGATATGAAGGTATAATGATTAAACCAATTAATGGTGCTTACGAATGTAAAAGATCTACATTATGGTTGAAAGTTAAGCCTTTTATAGAAGTATCACTAACAGTTAAAGCGGTAGAAGAAGGCACAGGAAGGAATGTAGGCAAACTAGGTGCACTGATAGTCGAAGGAACCGATGCTGGAAAATTTATTAAAACTAATGTTGGATCCGGATTAACTGATTCAAACAGAGATGATTTTTGGAAAGCAAAAGAAAAACTTATTGAACAAGTGGTCGAAATTAGAGCTGATGCCATTACACAGAATCAAGATGCTAAAGATGAGTGGAGTTTAAGATTTCCTAGATTCCTAAGATTTAGAGGATTTGAAGTAGGAGAAAAATTATAATGAGAAACTGGATGATAGATGCGGCAACTATTTTATTTGATGATTCAAAAAATGATCTTCGTGCATTACCAAAAACAGTTAGGTTACAACTTTTAACTGTATTGAGTTTTGTATGGTCAACTGCTTTCACATTATATATTTGGGGAATAATACGTCCAGATATCTGGACAGGTCTTGTTGTAGGACATATTGCAATTATTCTTGCTATGTATTATACTTTCAAACAATTCCATAATATGAAAAAAGAAAAAGTAAAATATAGATGGGGATATCACTCATACGGCAGGGGACGAGAATATGTTATTATGAGAGACAAAAAAGGTAATCCTTATAAAGTTAACTTACCAAATGGTGATCCAGGAGGAGAACACGAATAATATGAAACAACAAAAATTATTTGAAACTGAAGATAAATTTGGCGAAGACATTTATGCAGGGCCAAAGTTTAAAAAAGAAGAACTAACAACTAAAGAAAAGCTGATTGATCCAAAAGATCAAACAAAGACAATTAATTCCAGTTGGTCGAATTTGGGGAACCATATTTTATTAACTATGTTTACCGCAACAATAATTTGGGTTATATGGATAAGTTACCAATGAAGAAATTTAAGAAAAAGTTTGATAAGTTTATAGATAAAAATGCCAAAGCCATCGCACTATTAACGTGGATCGTATTTGGCGGCGTTGGATTATACTGGGGGTCAATAAATGGGTAAATGGGACGGGAAGTCAAGACCAACAACTAATTTATATAGAAAAAATTTTGATTCTATTTTTAATAAAATAAAATATCAAATTTGGTACATACCAAGAATTCAAGACGAATTACCTGTAGCAAATTTTAGTAATTTAGATGATGCAATAGAACAAATGGATCAACTAAAAGTAAAAAGACCAAAAGCATATCCACATCATTATATATGGGATGTAATTAACAAACAGAAAGTAAACAATGGAAAATAGAGATACAAGTAAGAAACACTTTATGATATCTATATTCAAAAGCATATTTCGTTTAGGTGCTTGTTATGGATTATGGATGTGGGGTGGAATAGAAGGCGAACCAGTTATACAAGCAGTTGGTGTATTTTTAGGAATTGCTGAAATCTTAGGTATAGCTGAAGAACTTTAGGAAAAATATGGCTGATATAATAAACTTAAATAAACATAGAAAAGTAAAACTAAAAAAAACTGAAAAGCAATTAAATGAAATCTGGAGACAAATTATGGAAGATGCTTTAGGTAGATTAATGGCAAGTGGAGTTAAATTTGATCAAAGAACTGAATTAGCAGTAGTACCAGCTTTTAAAATTTTACAAAGTGTATTATTTAAAGCACACGGACTGAAACACAATTTAGATAAACCATTAGATCAGTTTATAAAACAATATTATGGCAAAGACATACATACACGTAAACCAACACAAGATTAGAAGTAACAAAAAGAATGGAACAGATGAACCAGTCATTACGATCAAAAAAGGAAAAGAAAATACTTACTGTCACGAAGTTAAGGTCCTTGGTCCATCGACCATTGTTTATGGCGGTAATGATAAACCTCTGCTTTCTTGTGGTGCTAGGGTTGTTATATTAACTGAAGCAGAAGTTGAGATTGTAAAATAATGTTTGAAGTTCCTTTTGTTCATACAAACATCGAAGGATCTCTCGATATCAATAAAGTTGTTAATGAAATCAGGGAACATTGTAAAACATTGAAACTGCCAAATCCTTGGGCAAAGCAATCTCACGTGATAACATCAATTGCCGCTGGAGGCGAAGATTCCTGGCAAAGTCAAGATATTTTAGAAGCTTGTATGCCTGTTATAAAAGAGTATGTTGATAAAGCTATCGGACTCAATGTCAAATTAAACTGTCATATGTGGTACAATATCTACAATGAAGGATTTAACCAAGAGCAACACAATCATATCACGGTTGGTAATATAGCAAGTGGGGTGGTATATCTATCAGTTCCAGAAAAATCCACGGGTACAACATTTATAAACCCAAACACCCTATTTCTTAATTCTACCGAATATAAAGAAGAATTTAAGTATTACACACCTAAAGTAAAAAAGGGTGATGTTATAATTTTTCCTCCTTGGGTAGAACATAGAGTTGATAAGCAGTTTGATATAGAGAATACCAGAATAACAGTAGCATTTAATATTTCCAACGGTTAATACAGATTAAACATAGTTTTTATAAATATATACGTTATGAAAACTATTTGTCCTGTAATTGATATTACATATCTTATCGAGCAACGTAAGATCAAACGAGCTATACGTGAGCAATTAAAAAAGCTAGAAATTGCTGATATGTTTGTGGAAGAGTGTATCGTTAACTTTAAAAATGGAAAAGCAGAATATACTGGATATGTTTGGTGCAGAGAATCAGGCGAAAAGGTTCAGCTAGGCAAAACTTACGATGTGACCGAAGCATTGGCTTGGCTAGGATAATATACATATATTACGTTTTTATTCATAAATAGATAAAGTAATACATAATTACAAGACTAGAATTAGTTTTCTAGACTGTGAAAACAGACTTGTGAGGAAAAATGGCAGTAACGTATAACATAAAAGGGACAACGAATTCTTCGTTTAAAGTTGGTAAGAGTGGTACAGGTACCGCTTACCTTAATACCTTATCCGGTGACACAATCTCATTCTCAGCAAATTTATCAATACCAAATGACACTGGAAAAGCATTCTTTGGTGCAAGTGAAGATTTAGCAATTTATCACGATGGATCACATTCTCACATAAGAGATCAAGGCACAGGAGATTTGAGAATTAGATCAACTTTCCTAAGATTGTTAAACGCATCTAGTGAGCCATATATTCTTTGTGCTTCTGGTGGTGCTGTAGAATTATATCATAACAACTCTAAAAAGATAGAAACAACGTCAACAGGCGTGAGTATCACAGGGAGAAGTCAATTCGGAACAGTAGACGAGTACATAGAGGGTGACGGCGTGAGCGTATTGACACTAGCATCTGGTGGGGAAATCAGATTAGATGGAAATGCTACAAATGTAAAGAGTTCTAGTACTAACATAGCAAACTTTACATCTCAAGGTTCTAAATTGCTGGTGATGACCAACTTATCTCAAAATGTAATATTAGAAACAGATGTAGAAGATAAAGATTTAATCTTTAGAGGAAATGATGGTGGTTCAATAATTACTGCGTTAACGTTGGATATGTCAGATGGTGGTACTGCTATATTCAATAAAGATATCAAGCTTGGTGATAGTAAAAATATTGAAATAGGTGATAGTGGTGATTTAAGATTATACCACGATGGATCAAACTCATATATAGATGATGTAGGAACTGGTAGTATTATAACCAGAGGTTCGGCAATTAATATACAGTCAGATAATTTAAGCCTTAAAAAGTATGACGGCTCAGAATCATATCTAGTTTGTACAGGTGACGGTGCAGTAGAAATTAGACACGACAATACAAAAGTTATTGAAACTGTCTCAGGTGGTATTACTGTTTCCGGAAACGCAACAGTAACAGGAAATTTAACAGTACAAGGTGCAACAACTTCTGTGAGTTCAACAACAATTGAAGTTAAAGATAGATTTGTTTTTGAAGGTGCGACAGATGATTCAAATGAATTGACTTTACAAGCGGCTGACCCAACATCAGACAGAACAATTACACTACCAGACGAAACTGGAATATTGATAGTAAAAGATGCAGTAACAGGAATGATACAATTACCTGTTGGTACAACGGCGGAAAGACCAACACCATCAGCAGGTATGATGAGATTTAATTCAACAACAAAACGTTTTGAAGGTTATAATGGAATTGATTGGGTACCGTTATCATCTTCACCAAGTGACTTATCATCACGTGATGGCACAGAAGTTGACGTACACGCAAGTGACTTTGGTAAAATAACGTAAATACACTAGGAGAACAATATGTGGAATACAATAAAATATGAAATACCTGAAATGCTAGACAACTGGAGAGTAATTCCAAGATTGTTAATTTTTATGTATGCTGTGGTATTTTATCAAACGATGAATTGGTTTATGCTATTAGAAAACCCAAACAATGCACAGGCAGGTTTTGTATCAGTTAAGATCGGTGCAAGACAAACTGTATTTGGTGTATATTCAGACAGAGGATATACTTGGAGATATGTTCCAAATGAAAGAATACC
>MDTB01163257.1_pt1 | contig 51061 bp, 54 predicted proteins | sample 811161 | NCBI WGS metagenome assembly MDTB01 (sample SAMN05326650, study PRJNA326480) | marine metagenome | isolation source: seawater | place: Mediterranean Sea | collected 2009
AACCCCACATATTCATTTAATTTTTTATCCTCAAACTTCCAATCTTGTCTCCAATGTTTTATTACTAATGGTTTTTGATTTTTTGAATCATCTTTATTAAACATCACAATAATATGTTGTAAGCTAATAAAATTAGTCGAATCCTCAACTAAATAAACAAACTCTGTACCCCAGGTTTGATATGGTTGACTAGGCACATAATTTTTTGTAAATCCCATTGTCTCAATGAAATCAAAACTTACTCTATAAGCTCCTGACATTGACAATATAGCTCTTCTGTCACGTTCAAATTTTGAAATATTTTTTTCCTGTAATTTTTTCCATTTACTACCAATATCTGCATCCAAAACTACTTGTTTTCCATGAGTAGTTCCACCTCTTGGTTGCATCAAATCAGTATTTTTGAAAGGCCAAGAAAAAGTAAATTGTTGCATATTCTTTTTACTAAGATGATTTTCAGAAGAAGCTGAGCTAATATTAAAGTTAAATAAATAGAAAGCTATTAAGAGTTTTGGGAAATTTTTCATATCGATAAAATTTTAAATAAAATAATGTTACATCATTAGTTAATTTTTCACAGCCCGAAAGATTTTTCAAACTTACAAAATTTCTATTAAATGTAATGTTATTATGATAAAAAAGTTAAATTTTTACTTTAAGCAAGACTTTAGATAAGATATTAAAATGTTAAAAGTTTTATTTTTAACTATTAATTTCTTCTTTTAAAATGAAATAATAAGATGTTAGAGACAATTTTATTACACTAAGACTATTATATTACTGAAAGGTATTTTTTTAATGAAAATTTTATTCTACTTTGCTTTTTTAATTTTGGCTTCAAATGCACATTCTAAAAACTGTGAAATGGCAGTAGCTGCCTCAGACGCAATGGCTTATGACACCAAAGAAATAAACGTTGATGGGAGTTGTAAAACATTTAAAATTAATTTTACTCATACTGGAAAACTTGCAAAAGAAATTATGGGTCATAATTTAGTTTTTGTTGAGACCGCTAACTTAGACACAACTATTAAAGCTATTGACATGTCAGCAGGAGTTGATAATGGTTACCTTCCAAAGATGAAAGAGATAATCTATAAATCAAAAATGCTTGGCGGTGGTGATAAAGATTCTTTTACTTTAGATATGAAAAATTTTAAAAAAGGTGGGGACTATACTTTTTTCTGCAGCGTTCCCGGGCACTATATTGTTATGAAAGGTAAATTAGTATTTCAATAAGACCACTATTTAAGCGTATTGGAAACAAAATTTTAAAACTGTTATCAGTTTAGTTATAGATATTTCGATTTTAATTATATTTTAATTTGTTATAGATTATAAGAATATTGTCAATATATTATTAGAGTTTAATTATGATTAATTCAATTAATACAAAATAATGCTTTTTTTAAAAAGTTTTTTTCTAATTTTTTTTTTAATAATATTTAAGCCATGTTTCAGTGAAGAAACCGAAATTTTGCTTCATTCACTGAAATGCTCTGTAATTTTTTCAGAATTAGAAACCATTTATCAAGACAATATTAAAAATTCTTTTTTCAAAAAAAACGAAACTTTATTCATTCAAGTTTACAAAGATGAAAAAATGAATATTTCAAAGAATTTTAACAATTTAAATTTTTTGTCTAAGCAAAACGAATTCAGACTCAAGATCAATAAAAAAGAAATTAAAAAAAATGAACTTATATCTCAAACAGTTAAATGTATTTCTTGGGCATCAAGTTTCCAACTAAATAGTAATAAGTATGAATTTATACCAATAATTCCTAAAATAATTTCAAAAGCTCACTGGGAAAAGTACTCAATTCATGCTGAAAAGCTTTTTAATAAATAATCCTATCCTTACAACAAACAAAAATCATTTAATCAAATTATTTTAGTATGGAACAATCTCTTTTTGACAAATATGGTGGTGTAAAAATTGTTACTAAAATAGTAAAGTATTTTCATGAAGAATTAATGCTTAGACCAAATTTACGCAGATATTTTGAAAATTTACCAACTAGTAAAATAGTAGCACATCATATTGAGTATGTTTCTTATGCTCTTGGAAAACCTGATGCAAATTATACAGCTGAGGAATATCATAACCATCATTTAAATGTTGGTATCACTAAAGCATCATACGATTTAGTTATTGATTTGCTTCTGGATGTTTTAGAGGATGAGGGCGTAACAGATGAAGATATGGATATTGTTTATAAAAAATTAAATCTTTTGAGAAATGAAATTGTAACTAAAGGCATAGAAAAATAAAATTTTAAGTTGTTGGTCTTTTTAAGACTTTATCTTTGTCGACCATAAAGACATCACCAAAGTCTTGACTAAACCTTTTTAAATATCTCATCATCAATCTTATTGGAATTCCATTTTTAATTGGCAAGTCATGAACATCTGTAATGAATTGTGGACCAGCATCTTTAACAAGCTTAAATTGTATAAAAGTATTTTTTTCATTGTATCTCTCAACCAAATCTTCTACTTCATCTTGAAAAACGTCTTCGTTAATGACTATTTTGCTATAAACACTAGCAACATCCTCATCCATATCAAATCTGATCCAAAGTCTGTAATCTAATCCTTTATCAGCAAGTATGGCTTTTGATGGCATAACATCAGCTAAAACTTTTTTCTGCTTAAGCCAATAAACCATTTTTTCTGGGCTTAAATCTCCTCTGGTTAACATCGAAATTTCGACATCAGCACATTGACTTCTAGTTTCTTCAATAATTTCAAGCATATCATGAGTTAATCTGGAACTATGCTCCAAACTAAACTTCCTTTCTCTAAATACTTTAGTTAAAATTGCCGCAACTTCAGCAAATTGTTTAGATGGAATTAGAATGTCAAAATTTGAACTTGGGTTGGGGGTTTGGGCATAATCGTATCTTGATTTTGGAAGAACATAAAAATAATACTTTTTTAAATCCTCCAAAATTGTTTCAGTTTTTGCTAGCAAAAAATAATGCTTTACAGATTCAGTATTGCTTACCTCATCATGAAACTCTTCTAGAATTTCCCCGAATTCTGGCTTTTGCAAATATTCATAAAGTAATTTGCTCATGATAATTTATGTATTAAAAAAATTTTTAGTTTAAATTAAAAGCTTAATAAAATAATAACAATCTAATATTTGAATATTTTAATCGAATTTAATATAGTTAATATCTCCTTAAATCGACTATAAAAGAAAAAGATTTAGTAAAGTACATAAATTTTATCATTTTTTTTCAAATCTTTGGCTTCAAACACTTTTAATTATAAAAATTTCAAATTAATACACTTAAACAAAATAATTAAAATTTTAAATATTAATAATAAGAAAAAAGTTTTATTATTCAACTTAATCATATTTCAAATCATTGCATATTTTTAATTAAATTTATGTTACAAAAGTTAAATTATTATTCACATCCTAAATATAGCTTTATTTATAAATAACCATCTCAAAAAAAATTAATATTTAATAAATTTTCTAATTTTTATTCCTTTAAAAAAACTTTAAAAATTTTTTTATATGTAAAAATTAACTAGGATTCTTTTTTAACATTTGTCGATAGTTTTGAAAATATAATCTTTTATTTTGTTAAAATATTAGTTTTATAATAGAAAAAATTTAATTATAAATTTTAAGTCTTTTTTGTTCCTAGTTAAAAAAAACAATATCATAATTCATAATCTTTATGACTTTTATCTAGCTATTAATATAATCAAATTAATCAAAATATATGAAAAAACTAATGATAATTAAAAACTTTTCAATGAATAAAAACATTTTATTTGCATTTCTTGCGGCTTTTCTTTTTGGAACAAGCACTCCATTAGCAAAGGTTATTATTGGAAGTAATCATTTCTTAGTTATTGCTGGTTTATTATATTTGGGAAGTGGTTTGGGTTTGTCAATTGTGAGATTGCTCAGAGATAAAGGATGGAAACCAGCAAACATGTCCAAAAATGACTATTTGTGGTTTGGAGGTGCAATTTTTTTTGGTGGAATTCTTGGCCCTAATCTTTTACTATTTGGATTGATTTCTACGAATGCTTCAACAGCATCACTATTACTAAATTTAGAAGTTGTTTTAACCGCCTGCTTGGCATGGTTTGTCTTTAAAGAAAACTTTGATACAAGAATATTTCTTGGAATGTTATTTATAGTATTATCTGCCATATTATTATCAATACCTCAAGATAATAACTTTTCTTTCAGTTTTTTAGGACCAATTTTAATTTCTTTATCATGCCTTTGCTGGGCTATTGACAATAACCTTACTCGTAAAATATCAGGTTCAGACGCATTATTTATAGCGTCAGTTAAAGGACTTGTTTCAGGAATTACCAATTGCTCTTTAGCCATAATTATTTCTGTTAAGTTTCCATCAATTTTAATGACAATTTCAACAATGATTATCGGCCTTTTTGGATATGGGATTAGTATAGTTTTATTTATTTTAGCCTTACGAGGATTGGGAGCCGCAAGAACGGGCGCGTATTTTGCTTCCGCTCCATTTATAGGTGCAATTATTTCAATATATTTTTTAAGTGAAAATATCTCAGAGTATTTTTGGTTTGCAAGTTTTTTAATGCTTATAGGTGTTTGGTTACATTTAACAGAAAATCACGACCATGAGCACAAACATGAGTTGATGAAACACGATCATACTCATACCCACGATGAACATCATCAACATGAGCATGATTTTATTTGGGATGGAACAGAACCACATAATCACTCACATATTCATAAAGAAATTACACATAAACATAAACATTTCCCAGATATACATCACACTCACAAACATTAGATTTATGTTTAATTAAGCATAAATTTTTAAATAAAAAAATTATTTTATTTATTCCAAGCTTACAAAGTTTAAGTTAAATAAAGAGCACTAAATTGAAATACAATTTTTTCAATTAATTTTTTAAATCAATATTCAAAATTTAAATACTAAATTTTTTATAGAAAAAATATTTACTATAAAAATTCGATTTAATAATTTACTTATTCTTATAAATACAAAAAAAAATATTATGAATTAAATTTTTTGCGGTTTTTTTTCTTCTTCCAATTTTTTTGAAATTTCAGCCTCAAATGCTCTCAATCTTTTGTATACTGAAATCAATTCTACTATTACACCCCAACTTCTTACTAAGAATTGGAATGAGGACTCTACACGAACAAATGCTCTAACAATTTGTTGCATTACACCTAAAGTTATAGCTCCTGCAACGACCGTTGGACCAATTGCAATATATGGGACTAAAACTCCAATTTGTAGATACGAAAATTTCGCAACATCAAAATACATATAGTGGAAAAAAAGCCTGAAGTAATTTTTTCTAACGTGTGAAAAAAGGTCTTTTACTACATGTGGACTACCCCTATTTTGATCATCTTCAGCATGAACTAATTCTTTCCTATATGAAGCCTCTACTTTTTGATTGTTAAATTCTAATCCAGGGAGTTTTACACCCACCATTGCCAAAAAAACTGTTCCAAACAATGCAAACAATATTGCAAGATAAACTAAAGCATGATCAACTTCACCAAAAAAAGGGACCTGATCGACTTTTTTTGACAATGTCCATAATATAGGCAAGAAAGCACCGAGCGTCATCAAGGACTCTATAAAACTTGCACCTAATGATTCCATTATCCCAGCAAAACGTCTAGTATCCTCTTGAACACGCTGACTCGCCCCCTCTATATGCCTTAATGTATGCCAATTATTCATATAATAAGTATTCATTGCATCACGCCACCTAAATACCCAATGTTTTGTATAAAAACTTAAAACGACTGCCACAAGTACATATGTTCCAGCAAGTGTTCCAAAGCTCATCAAAAAACCATAAAATTCACCAATAGATACTTTATCAGGACCACTTAAGGCTTTCTGCACTAAATCATAAAAACCTCCGAACCATTCATTAATTTTTACATCTATTTGAACTTGATACCATGTCCCTAATAAAATAAAAACTGCTCCTGGCCAAGCCCAAATTAACCAATTTTTTGATAGAAAAAATGACCTAAACATAACTTAACTCTCTTAAAAAAATTTATTGATTATCTAAATCACGATCAGTTCATTTTACGCAAAGATCTAAAATAATTTTAATCTGCAATAACTGCTTCAACTTGAATTTGTAATTCAACTAAAGGAGAAAATCTTGGTACGCCATAACTAAGACCATAATCAGTACGATCAAATTTCCCTTTGGCATCTGCTCCACAAACTTCTCTTTTAAGCATTGGGTGAATAATACATTTAAAGTGCGTAATTTCTATTGGCATTGATTTTGTAACGCCTAATAAAGTCATTTCACCTTCAGCAGATATTAATTTTTCTCCTTGAAATTTAAGGGATTTACTAACATATTTAACTTCAGGAAATTTTTTTACATTAAACATATCCTCTCCACGAGCATGTTCATTCATTTTTTTATGACCAAAGTCAATTGAATTAGCATCGATAATAATATCAATACTACCTGTTTTATTTTCTCTATCTAGTACTATTTTTCCTTTAGTTTTAGTAAATTTTCCTCTCCAAAAAGACAAACCAATATGATCAGCTTTGAAGCTTGGATAGGTATGTCCTGGATCTATATTATAAGTTTGTGCTTTTATACTACAAGTTACTAAAAACAAAGTGCCTATCATTAGATATTTCATTTCATTTTCCTTAAAAAATTAATTGACATATAATTTAAAGCTAATTAAAACTTCGTCCGCTACAATACTTGTATCTTTCCAATCTCCATCGCCAATATTATATTTAGTACGGCTAATTGGAAGAGATCCTTTAAAAAAGAAAGCTGCGTCCTCTTTTTTCAAATTGAATATAAAACTTTCTTTTTCTGCAGTTCCTTTTATGTTTAAATCACCAACTACCTTATATTCCTCAGGGTTGATTTTTTCAATGCCAGAGGAAACAAAACTTGCATTAGGGAATTTTTTTGCATTAAACCATTCTTCTTTTAAAACCTCACTATTATAATCTGGATCACCAAGATCAAAACTAAAAATATCTATTAAAATTTCTGCTTTTGATTTGTCTAGATTTTTTTCATCAAATGCCACTTTAGCTTTAAAGTTATTAAATAAAGCTTTTATTGGAACACCAATTTGTTTAAAAACTATAGTTATTGAACTTTTTTCTTGATTAACAGTAAGCTGTTGAGCATTCAAGTTTAATGAAAAAATTATTAAAAAGAAACTGAAAATAAATATATTTTTTTTAATTTGCATTGTGTCATCCATTTTTAAAATATCATTCTCTTAATTAGATTATCTCTATCAATAAATTGATGTTTTATTACAGCTAAGATATGTATTATTACTAACGATGTCATCGAGTAGACTAAAGAAATGTGAGTTATTTTTAAAATTAACTTTAAGCTTTGATCAGCTTCTATAAAAATAGGTAACGGCCATATGCCAAACATAACAACAGGAATTCCAGCAGCTAAACTATAAAAATATCCTGATATGGGTACTCCAAACATTAAAAAATACAATAAAAGGTGTGTAATTTTTGATATTTTTTTTTGCCAAGAAGGCATTGGCAAATGATTGGGTGGTGCCTTAAAGAGTCTCCAAATAAATCTTAATGATACTAACGCTAATATCATAATACCTATCCATTTATGCCAAGAAAAATATTTTAATTTAGCTGGAGTTATTCCGGGGATATTAACCATTACCAAGCCAAGAATAAAATTAAAAATTATAAGTAACGCTACTATCCAGTGCAACAATATTGAAATTGCTGAATATTTTTGAACAAAATTATTCTTATTTAAATTTACCATTAAAAGTAATCAAATTATTAAACCTATATTTTACTTAATTTAATATTTTTAAGTATATTATTAAATTGAAAACTATTAGTATACGAAAAATATTATAGATATCAGAAATAAGATAATTACCCAAAGAAAAATTGCCCTATTTATGAATCTCAAAACTTGATCCAATAAAAAAATAGATAAATATTTTTCTTCAGTATTATCTCTCGCACCTTTAAAAAGATTTTCTTCTTTAAATTTATTTTTTAAATGCAATTCTTGATTATTGCTGTTTTTTTCTTGGAATTTAATTCCCATTGCCGCTTCTCCACCTCCAAGAATCAAAGAAGAAGAATTATTTTTAAAATTAGAATAAAAGTTTTTCCAGTGATGTATTGTTTTCTCAAAATTACCAACAAACGCAAAACTTAATAAAGTTATTCTAACTGGAATCCAATCAAGCCAATAGAAAGCTTCATTCGCAAAATATCCAAATGATTCGTTACCTAATTTATTGTCACTGTCCCATTTTCTTGACACAAAATCCGTGACTCTATATAAAATTGCAAAAAATGGACCTAGTGGCATTAGTAGCCAAAAAAATATACCAAAAACATGTCTATGAATAGATAATATTGATTTTTCAATAGTAATTTTTATGATTTTATCCTTTTCAATTATATTTAAGTCTTCTTCAGCCCATTCTGATAAAATTTTACCAGCTTCATTTATATTCCCATTACTTAATTCTATTTTTATATTTTCAAAAAAAGTGTTGAATTGAAAATATCCTATTAACAAATAAATTACGGAAGTTAAGAAAATAAATTTAACTAAAAATCCTAAAAGTCCACTTATCCAGAGTATGAACAAAAAAATTAGTATAAATATAATATTTATCAATACCCAAGCCATTAAACCGTTATTTAATTTACCCTTTTTGAAACCTTCTTTTACATAATCACTTATTAATTGAAGAATTTTGCTTGCAGGATTTTTTAAACTTAATAGCTTAAAATGTTGAATAAATAAGACTATAAAAATTGAAAGAAAGATCATCAATTTACTCAGTCAATAAATTTACATAAACAATAATAGAACGATATTTCAAATTCATGAATTGTTTGCCTTTAAATAATTAAAAAAATTTTTCAATATTGCAGCTGTTGCTCCCCAAATAAAATATTTTTCATACTCTATGATGTAAAAAATATTACTCTTACCTTCAGAGGTCATAGTGATGTCCTTTTTAAAAATCCCGTCACTGAGAAAAAAATTTAAAGGAATTTCAAAAATTTCTTCAACTTCGAATTTATTTAAAATCAAATTAAAAGGTGAAAATACAAAAGCTACGACAGGTCTGATCAAAAATGAAGTTGTAGTTAAATATTTTGGTAAAAGCCCCAATACTTCTATATTTTTTTTTTTCAAACCAATTTCTTCATTTGTTTCTCTCAGAGCTGTTTCAATGGAATTATTATCATTTGGTTCTTCTCTTCCACCTGGAAAACTAATTTGTCCAGGATGATTTTGAAGTTTTAAAGTCCGTCTTGTTAATAATATTGAAATATTATTGCCTCGAATAATTATTGGAATTAAAATTGATGCCAAAATAACATTTTTATTATTAATAACATCGGTATCTGGAACTTTAAATTCATTGTTCCAAGGAATATTTTTTTTAAAACGTGCTTTAATATAATCTTGATTCAAATTAAATAACTTTATAAATTTTAATTTTTAGCAGATTTTCTAAACCCAAATTTAATCTCATTAACATATACAACTTTTAGAAGTTAATAGAAATAAAATCTCTAAGCCTTTTGAGATACACCTTTACTTCGACTTGGTAATTTTTCTCGAATTCTAGCTGACTTACCAGAGCGCTCTCTTAAATAATAAAGTTTTGCTCTTCTTACGTCTCCTCTTCTTTTAACTTTAATTGATTCTATTAAAGGAGAAAAAAGCTGAAAAGTTCTTTCTACGCCCTCACCAGAAGAAATTTTTCTAACTATAAAATTTGAATTTAAACCCCTATTTCTCTTAGAAATTACTACTCCTTCATAAGCTTGAATTCTTTTACGTGAACCCTCAACGACATTAACATTTACGATTACAGTATCACCTGGAAAAAAATCCGGATTCTTTTTTGTTAATTTTAAAATCTCCTCGTTTTCTAATTTTTTTATTAAATCCATCTTAACAACTCCAAGTTAAAAATATTGAAATAAAATTATTACACTATAGATATAATACTAATTGTTTTTCTTAGTTAAATACAACTTCTTAAGAAATAATTCGTCATTTTCAGAAAGAAGACCTTTTAATCTTGCATATCTAATCATTTCTGGTCTTTTTTTTTGGGTATACTCCAAGGACCTTTTTCTTCTCCATATTTTAATTTTTCTATGATTTCCGCTAAGTAATTCTTCTGGAACATCGAGTCCCTTATAAACTAAAGGGCGAGTGTATTGAGGAAAATCTAATAAACCGTTTTCAAAACTCTCTTCATCTTTTGATTTAGCATCATTAAGAGAACCAGGAATTTGTCTAATTAATGCATCCATTAGTGTCATAGCAGGTAATTCACCACCTGATACAACAAAATCGCCAACGCTTATTTCTTGATCAATGTACAAATCTAGCAGTCTCTGATCAACACCCTCATATCTTCCGCAAAGCAAAACTAAACCTTTTTCACTTAACAAACTTTTAATCTTATTTTGTTCAAGCTTTAAACCATGTGGTGACAAAAAAATACTCATTGTTTTTAACAATCCTAATTTCTTATGTCTATCTTTTGCTGCTTTTATAGCCATTTCGATGGGTTCAGAAAGCATTACCATTCCAGGCCCACCTCCATAAGGTCTATCATCAACAGAACGATGCTTATTATTAACAAAATCTCGAGGATTCCATAAATTTATTTCACAAACTTTTTTTTCAAATGCTCGCCCAGTGACACCAAAAGAGGTTAATGCTGAAAACATTTCTGGAAAAAGAGTTATGACGTCAAATTGCATATAAAAGTTCTCTTAATTCTCAACTAAAAATCTAATTCCCAATAAACAACTATTCTTTTTTTAGAATCATCAATCTCAAGAATATATTTTTTTACGAAAGGAATAATTATTTTATTATTTTTAATACTTTTATTTTCAACTATTAATAGTGAGTGAGCACCATTTTCTGTCAAAGAAGTAACTTTTCCAAGAAATTCACCATTTTGGTTTTCGACACTGTTACCGATAAGATCAACCCAGTAATATTCATCTTTTTCAGGAGCAGGAAAATCTGATCTTTTTAAATAAAGTCCGCTTCCACGAAGATTTTCAGCATTTGTTCTATTGTCAATTCCATCAAACTTTAGCAAAATTGATGCATCACGAACTCTTACTTGAACAATTTTATGAAACTTTAAATTTGGCTTATCTACCCAACAAAAATTTATCTTAGTCAGTACACTATTAGAAGATGAATAAGGCCTAACTTTCAACCAACCAGACAAACCATATGCCGCAGCGATTTGTCCTACTAAAATCAAATTTTCAGAAACCATGGACAATATTTAGGATACGCTTTCTGTTCTTCTAGCTAAAGTTCTTAATAACTTTTTAACTGTAGGAGACATTTTTGCTCCAACATCCTGCCAATGAGTCAAGCGATCCTTATCTATTCTAAAAATATCTGCTTTGCCAGAAGCAACAGGATTATAAAAACCTAGTCTTTCTATAAAACGACCGTCCCTGGGATTTCTAGAATCAGTTGCAACTATATTATAAAACGGCCTTTTTTTTGCCCCGCCACGAGATAATCTGATAACAACCATTAAATATGTTTCCTCAAAAAGCATTAGATTATAATGCTAAAAGCATTAAACAAACAAGAAATATTAATTAAAATAAAAAAGATTACTTCATCACTAATTATGAAATCGAAATTTAAAAAAAAAAATTATGCAATTTTGTTTGCAATTTCATTTGGCTTTATTGGTCTGCATCGTTTTTATTTATATGGCCTAAAAGATGTTTGGGGTTGGTCACACATAGCTAGTGTTTTAATTAGTATTTTACTAAAAATTTCTTTTCCAAGCTTAACTATACTTCTTACATTCTCACCATTGCTTCTCTTATTATTTTTTTCGTACTTTGAAATATTTAAAATCGGCCTAATGACTGATGAGAAGTGGGACTCTAAACATAATTTAGAATACAACAAAAAAACACTTAGTAATTGGCAAATACCATTTGTTTTAGTGATTACCTTATTTATAAGCGTGACACTTTTTTTATCTATATTAGCAAGAAGTATAGATTTAATAATTACTGGAGGATCTTTTGGTTGAATTTAATTATTAAAATTGATTTTCTTCTAATGAAATTGCTGAATTACTTCCTTCAACAATACTGGTACAAATACCTGGTGCTTGAGACAAAAAATGATCAGCAAAAAAACGTGCTGTTAAAAGCTTTGATTTTAAAAATTCAACATTATCTGTTTTAGAGTTAATTTTATCACTTGCAACTATAGCTGATCTTGCCATTTGCCATCCACCAAAAACAATTCCAGATAACTTCAAGTAAGGAACACTTCCAGCAAAAGCTTCTTTAATATTTGTTTTTGATATTAATGTAAGATAATTTATAACTTCTTCTAAAGAATTTGTTGCAATTGAAAGTCTCTTTCGAATTAATTCTAGATCATTTGAGTTTTTATTTTTTAAATCTAATTCTGTTTTTCTAACAGAATTTAAAACACTTTTAGCAAAAAGCCCTCCATCACGTAAAGTCTTTCTTCCTAAAAGATCATTTGCTTGTATACCAGTCGTCCCCTCATAAATTGTTAGAATACGAGCATCTCTGTAAAATTGAGCAGCTCCAGTTTCTTCAATGAAACCCATTCCACCATGAACTTGTATGCCTGTAGAGGCAACATCAATTGATAGCTCAGTAGACCATCCTTTGACTATTGGAACCATAAATTCATAAAATTGAGAGTTCTTTTTTTTCACTTCACAATCTTTATGACTTTGTGAATAGTCAAATGCTGCAGCAGTAACGTATGATAAGGAACGAGAAGCTTCAACTTGGCACTTCATTGTCATTAACATTCTTTTTACATCTGGATGATTAATTATTGAGACGGGACCTTTAGAACCATTTAAATCCCTTGATTGAAGACGGTCTCTAGCATAAATAACAGCTTTTTGATAAGCACTTTCAGCAACAGCCACGCCTTGCATACCTACAGCAAAACGAGCTGCATTCATCATTATGAACATGTACTCAAGTCCTCGATTTTCCTCTCCAACCAAATATCCATAAGCTCCCTCACCCTCTCCAAATTTAAGAGCAGCCGTTGGACTAGCTCTAATACCAAGCTTGTGCTCAAGAGAGATACAACTAACATCATTTTTTTCTCCTAATGTTCCATCCTTATTAACTAAATACTTGGGCACAATAAATAATGAAATGCCCTTTACACCAACGGGTGAGTTAGGTGTTCGAGCTAAAACTAAGTGAATAATATTTTCAGATAAATCATGATCTCCATATGTAATGTAAATTTTAGTTCCGAAAATATTGAAATTTCCTTCTTTATTTGGAATTGCTTGAGAACGAATTAAAGCTAAATCCGAACCTGCTTGAGGTTCAGTTAAATTCATAGTGCCTGTCCACTTTCCAGAGATTAGATTTCTTAAAAAAATATTTTTTTGATGATTTGTTCCAGCAGTCATTAGTGCCTCAATGGCTGCATCTGTCAATAAAGGACAAAGAGCAAAAGACATATTTGCTGAATGTAACATTTCCATACAAGGAGTTGCAATAAGTTTAGGCAATCCTTGTCCACCGTAGTCGACTGGGTGTTGAACACCTTGCCATCCTGCTTCTCCAAAAGACTTGAATGCCTCTTTAAACCCTGGAGTAGTAAATACATTTCCATTTTTTAAAGAACTCGGTGAATGCTCACCTATTTTATTAAGCGGTGATATTACTTCAGAACAAAACTTTGCTTTTTCTTCCAAAATTGACTCTACTACATCAAGATTTGCATCCTCAAAACCAGGCAACAAATTTAAATGTTCCAAGTTTGCTAGTTCCTTAATATTAAACAACATATCTTCAATTGGCGCATTGTAACTCATGTTAACTCCATAAAACTTTGATAAAGTAATTAAACAACTTAACTTATTTCTTCAACGAATGCCGGAACAAGCTCAAAGAGATCGCCAACTAATCCATAATCTGCCACGCCAAAAATTGGTGCATCTGGATCTTTATTTATAGCTACGATAGTTTTAGAATCTTTCATTCCTGCCAAATGTTGAATGGCCCCTGAAATACCAATTGCTATATATAGATTTGGAGCTACAATTTTACCTGTTTGTCCAACTTGCCAATCATTCGGAACAAATCCTGCGTCGACTGCAGCTCTTGATGCACCCATTCCAGCTCCAAGTTTGTCAGCTAAAGGTTCCAAAATTTTAAAATTTTCTGAGGAACCTAACCCCCTACCTCCAGAAACTATGATTTGTGCTGCGACAAGCTCTGGCCTATCAAGCTGGACTAACTCTTTTGATATAAATTGGGATTTCCCAACATCTAAAATTGGCTCAATTGAATTAATTTCAGCATTTCCCTCAAATTTCGCTAAATCAAAACCCGTGGTTCTTACAGTTATAACTTTAATTTTGTCTGTGGATTGGACAGTAGCTATGGCATTACCTGCATAAATTGGCCGTTTAAAAATATCAGAAGACTCAACTGAACTTATATCAGAAATTTGAGCAACATCCAGTCTTGCAGCAACTCTTGGCATAATATTTTTTCCATAGACTGTTGATGGAGCAATAATATGCGAATAACCGCTTGAAATAGATATTATTTGTTCGGCAATATTTTCAGCAAGCCCATTGGCGAATTGTTCTCCACTTGCAGTCAAGACTTTTGAAACGCCTGAAATAAGAGATGCCTCTTTAGCAACATTCTCGCAATTATGACCAGCTACTAAAATTTCTATGTTTGGTCCGCATAAAAGAGCAGCTGAAACTGTATTTAAAGTACTAGTTTTTAAATTCGAATTATCGTGCTCAGCTATCACTAAAACTTTCATGAAAATCCTCAAAAAATTTAAATAACTTTTGCCTCATTTTTTAACTTTGAAACTAAAGTTGCAATATCTGGAACCAAAATACCAGAGGAACGAGCTGAAGGCTCAGAAACTTTTAAAGTTTTAATTCGTGGAGAAATATCTATCTGAAAATCCTCGGGAGAAAAAATTTCTAATGGCTTTTTCTTTGATTTCATTATATTTGGTAATGTAACGTATCTAGGCTCGTTTAACCTTAAGTCGGTTGTAACAATTGCTGGCAATAGTATTGACAAAGTTTCTAATCCCCCATCTACCTCTCGAGTTACTTCAGCATGAGTATTACTTAAAATTAATTTTGAAGCAAAAGTTGCTTGTGGCCAATTTAAAAGTGCAGCCAGCATTTGTCCAGTCTGATTACAGTCATCGTCAATTGCCTGTTTCCCTAAAATTACCAAATCTGGGCTTTCTTTAATAACAATTTCTCTTAACAACTTTGAAACACCAAGCGGTTGCAACTCAATGTCAGTTTTTATTAAAATAGCTCTATCTGCTCCAATGGCTAAAGCAGTTCTCAGAGTTTCTTGACATTTATCAACTCCACAAGATACTACAATTATCTCAGAGGCTTTTTTCGCTTCCTTTAAACGAACTGCTTCTTCTACTGCAATTTCATCGAAAGGGTTCATAGACATTTTTACATTTGTGAGATCAACATTACTTTCATCAGACTTAACCCTAACTTTTACGTTGTAATCCACAACTCTTTTGACTGGGACTAAAATTTTCATTTAAAACCTTTATATTTTAAAATATGACTCAATAATTTTATCATTTTAATAAAATTTCAAATTTTACATAATTATCTTCTTCTAATATAAAAAATAAACTTTTCTTTGTTTTTTTCATGACTCAGAAGCTGATTACCAGTTTGTCTTGAAAAGGCTTCAAAATCTCTAACAGAACTTAGATCTGTCGAGAGAACTCTTAAAATTTCACCACTCAACATATTGTTCAACATTTTTTTTGCTTTTAAAATTGGTAAAGGACAATTTAGTCCGCTTGCATCAACTTCATTAGTAAATTCTATTTTTTGAATCATCTTTTAATCAATCCTATTTTCGATCCAATTATTAACTGAATCAATTGCATTAGAAAGTTTTTTAACATTACTACCTCCACCTTGAGCCATATCTGCTCTACCTCCGCCTTTTCCATCAACCTGTTTGGCAACAAAATTTATTAATTCAACAGCATTGATTTTATCAACAATATTTTTTGTCACACTTGAAATTATAACAATCTTTTGGTTGGAGGAAGAAGCTAGAACAATAACTGATTTATCAAATTTACTTTTAATTTTGTCTGCAATATCTCTTAAAGTGGAAGCATTGTCGTTATCCAAAATAGCTGATAAAACTTTGACTCCTTTGACCTCATTTACTAATGATAATAAATTATTTCTTTTTGAAATTGCAACACTATCTTGTAATAAGGAAACTTTATTTTCATATTTTTTTATTTGCTCTAATAAACTTTCTATTCTTGAAAGAATTTCATTTGGGCTTATTTTTAGTTTAAAAGAAATTTTATTTACATCTTGATAAAGTGTTTGAAAATACTCTAAGGTTTTTTTCCCAGTAATTGCCTCTATTCTCCTAACTCCAGATGCAATACCTCCCTCAAAAATAATTTTAAAGACACCAATATCTCCTGTTTTATGGACATGTGTCCCTCCACATAGCTCCAGAGATGGACCTATTTTCAAAACTCTAACATTTTTGTCGTACTTTTCACCAAAAAGAGCTAATGCACCAATCTTTTCAGCTTCAGTGATAGACATAACATTTATCTCTGAATTTGAGTTCTTCATAATTTCATCATTGACCAAATTCTCTAACTGGATTAATTGCTCATCAGAAAGTGCTGAAGTGTGACTAAAATCAAATCTTAATTTTTCATCGCTCACTAAAGATCCTTTTTGTTCAACGTGGTCTCCAAGAATACTTCTTAACGCCCAATGAAGTAAATGCGTAGCAGAGTGGTTTCTAGTTATTGCTTCTCGAAAAAATTTGTCAACTTTTCCATTTATTTTAGAACTTACTTTTAATTTACCTTTTTTCATATAACCGATATGAGCTATCGAATTACTTTTTATTTTTTTAGAATTCTGAACCACAAAAAAAGAACTTTGATTTTCTAAAAACCCAATATCACCAATTTGTCCCCCTGATTCAGCATAAAATGGTGATGTATCTAAAATTACTACACCTTTTTGTCCCGGATCTAAAAAATCAACTGACTTATTTTCATAAAAAATTTCAACTACTTTTGCGGAACAAGAAAATTTTTCATATCCCAAAAAAATAGTATTAAAAGTGGTATTTTCGAAAACATTAAAACTTTCAAAATTACCGGATTTTCTTGCTCTATTTTTTTGTTTTTCCATTTCATTATTAAATCCATCTTCATCTAATGTAATATTTCGTTCTCTACAAATATCAGCAGTTAAGTCTAATGGAAAACCATATGTATCATACAAAATAAAAGCATCTTCTCCTTTTAAGACTTTAGTTTTTTTTCCCAATGCCTGCTCAAGAATTTTCATTCCTTTTTCTAAAGTCTCATTAAATCGTTCCTCTTCTTGTTTTAATATCTCAGTAACTATTTTTTTCTTTTCTCTTAGTTCAGTATAAAAATCACCCATTTCATCTGCTAATTTTGAAACTAATTTATGAAAAAAAGGAGTTTTTTTCCCTAATTTATTTCCATGTCTAAGAGCTCTTCTTATAATCCTCCTTAACACATAGGATCGACCCTCGTTTCCTGGAATTACTCCATCAATAATTAAAAAAGAACTGGCGCGAATATGATCAGCGATAACTTTAAGAGAGTCATTAGAAAGATCATTTGTATCAGTGACCTCACTTGAAGCTTTTATCAAAGCATCAAACAAATCAATTTCATAATTACTATTAACTGATTGTAAAATTGCCACTAATCTTTCTAAACCTAATCCAGTATCGACACAGGGAACTGGAAGCTTTTTAAAATAAACTTCTCCTGTTTTCTTATCAATTTGTCGGTCAAATTGCATAAAAACATTATTCCAAACTTCAATAAATCTATCACCTTCCTCCTTATCACTTCCTGGAGGTCCACCCCAAACTTCATGGCCATGATCATAAAATATTTCTGAACATGGACCACAAGGACCAGTTTCTGCCATTTGCCAAAAATTATCAGATGTATAAGATTTTCCTTTTTTGTCCCCCATACGTATAACTCGGTCACTTGGCACCCCAATTTCACTAACCCAGATATCATAAGACTCTTCATCATCTTTATAAACAGTAACCCAAAGCTTATTTTTTGGAAGCATGAATACTTCAGTAAGTAACTCAAAAGACCATTTTAAAGAATCCTTTTTAAAATAATCACCAAATGACCAGTTTCCAAGCATTTCAAAAAAAGTATGATGTCTAGCTGTATAACCAACGTTTTCTAAATCATTATGTTTTCCTCCAGCTCTTATACATTTTTGAACTGAAGCCGCTCTTATAAAATCTTTTTTTTCAACTCCTAAAAATATTTCCTTAAATTGAACCATACCAGAGTTTGTAAATAGTAAAGAAGGATCATTTTTTGGAACAAGACTTGAAGAAGGAACAATTGTATGGTCCTTTGATTTAAAGAAAGATAAAAACTTGTTTCTTACCTCAAATGATTTCATTTAAGATTCCTGTAATGAATGGTTAAATATTTTAAATTATACAATCTATATGTAATGTAGAATATATAATGTATTAATAGAAATTTAAATTATGAAAAATAATAGTAGTAATGATTTATTATCGATTCAACCAAATTTTTTAAGAAACATTATTGAGTCAGATAAAAATATAAAAAAATACTTTAATCGTTTTGATAATAAAAATAATATTCTGCCAAACCTCATAACGCGATTTCCACCTGAACCTAATGGTTATCTTCATATTGGACACGCTAAAGCCATTTGTCTTAACTTTGGTTTAGCTTCAGAATTTCATGGAAGATGTCATCTTCGTTTTGATGATACTAATCCAACTAAAGAAAATAAAGAATTTGTAAATTCAATAATAGATAATATAGATTGGTTAGGCTTTAGTTTTAAACATTTTGATAAAGAACATAAATATTTCGTAAGTGATTATTTTGAACAACTTTATTTAATGGCTAGATGGTTAATTCAAAATAATTACGCTTATATTGACAGTCAACTTCCTAACGAAATTATCGAAACCCGTGGTGATTTTAATAAACCTGGAATAAATTCTTCATACAGAGATAGGCCTAGTTCAGAATCTTTAAAAATATTTGAAGAAATGAGAAATGGAAAATATACTGACGGAAAACATGTTTTAAGAGCAAAAATTGATATGTCTTCTCCGAATATGAATATGAGAGACCCAATTTTATATCGCATTCGTCATGTTAATCATCATAGAACTGGATCAAAATGGTGTATTTATCCTATGTATGATTTTGCTCATCCGATATCTGATGCAATAGAAAATATCACACATTCATTTTGTACATTAGAATTTGAAGATCATCGACCTTTTTATGAATGGATACTAAAAAAACTCTGTGAGGGAAATTTTTTTAAAGAACCATTACCAAAACAATATGAATTTGCAAGGCTAAACTTAACTCATACTATTACAAGTAAAAGAAAACTCTTGAGTTTAGTAAATAATAAATTAGTAGATGGGTGGGATGATCCCAGAATGCCAACAATTGTTGGCCTTCGAAGAAGGGGTTATACTCCAACCTCTATAAAAATATTTTCAGAAAGAATTGGTGTAACAAAATCTGAAAGTTTGATTGATTCTAATGTTTTAGATGGTGCTCTTAGAGAAGACTTAGATCCTATAGTTCCGAGATTTATGGCTGTTCTTGATCCAATAAAATTAGTTATAGAAAATTTTCCAAAAAATAAAAAAGAACAATGTAGCGCACCCATGCATCCACACCATCCTGATATGGGTTTAAGAAATTTCATCTTAACAAGAGAGTTATGGATTGAAAAAGAAGACTTTAAACCAACTCCTCAAAAAGGTTTCTTCAGATTGTTTCCTGGAAATATGGTCAGGCTTAGGTATGGTTTCGTAATTAAATGTACTGGATTCGAAAAAAATAATGATGGAAAAATTATAAAAGTATTATGCGAATACTATCCTGATAGTAAAAGTGGTACATCTGGATCATCAAATTACAAAGTAAAGGGAAATATTCATTGGTTGTCAGCGGAGGACTCTGTAAAATGTGAAGTAAGAATCTTTAATCATTTATTCATCCAAAAACAACCTAATTTTGACGAAGAAAATATTGATCAATACATAAATAAAAATTCAAAAATTATCTTATCAGCACTCTTAGAGCATAATGTCCTTAATATAAAGCCAGACGAAAAAATTCAATTTGAAAGACATGGTTTTTTTGTTGCAGATATAAATGATTCACAAATTAGAAAACCAATTTTTAATAGAATTACAACTTTAAAAGATAGTAAGAATAAATAAAATTAGTAGCTTATTTTTTTTTTAATTATAATTAATAGGATTTATTTTTTTAAATTCAATATTGAGGAGAATAAATGAGTAGAGTTACTGTTGTTACTGGAGGAATGGGTGGTTTAGGAGAAGCAATTTGTATTAAGATGGCAGATATGGGTTATTTTGTTGCAACTACTTTTTCACCTAACAATAATAAAGTTAAAAATTGGCTTGGTACTATGAAAAAAAAAACAGGTTATAGTTTTAAAGCTTTCCCTTGTGATGTTACTGATTTTGATTCTGCAAAAAACTGTATTTCTGTAATATCAAAAGAAATGGGGCCTGTAGATGTTTTAGTGAATAACGCTGGAATAACAAAGGACTCAACTTTTAAAAAAATGGAAAAAATTAATTGGGATTTAGTAATAAGTACAAATTTAAATTCCGTTTACAATATGACAAAACCAGTTTGTGATGGAATGGTTGACAGAAAATGGGGAAGAATCATAAATATTTCCTCAGTAAATGGTCAAAAAGGGGCATTTGGACAAACTAACTATTCTGCAGCTAAGGCAGGAATGCATGGATTCACTAAAGCGCTAGCTTTGGAAGTGGCAAAAAAAGGAGTTACAGTCAATACTATATCACCAGGGTACATTGGGACAAGGATGGTTACATCAATTGATTCAGAAATTCTTTCTTCAAAAATAATTCCTCAAATCCCGATGGGTAGGTTAGGAAAGCCAGAAGAAATTGCAGGATTAGTGGCATATTTAGCATCAGAAGAGGCAGCTTTTTTAACTGGCGCAAATATAGCAATTAATGGGGGTCAACACATGCAGTAATTATTTGTTTTTTTATTGCCTCGGTGGTGAAATTGGTATACACAGCAGACTCAAAATCTGCCGCAATAAAATGCGTGTCGGTTCGAGTCCGACCCGAGGCACCAATTTTATTGCTTAAAAATTTCATGTTTCACAAAAAATTAATATTCATTATTTATTAATTTTTAGCAAAAAAATTTCATATCTTCATAAAACTAAATCTTAAAATTTCATTTGTATTTTTTGTCAAAGAAAGTTTCTAATTACTAAAGAGAAAAAAATCATAATCTGATTAAATATTTTCATAGTTTAATATTTAATTATGTTTTCAATTATAATTATTGAATTTAGAGAGTCACTCAATGGGGAAATTAATTGATGGGGAATGGGTTACTAAATCAATTATCACATCAGACAACTCTGGAGCATATGATCGTTTACCAAGAACTTTTTTAGAGAAGATTTCTAATAAACACTCAATTTTTAAACCAGAATCTGGAAGATATCACTTGTATGTTAGTTATGCGTGTCCATGGGCGACAAGAACATTAATTTATCGAAAATTAAAAAGCTTAGAAAAACATATTAGCTTTAGTGTTTTGCATCCAGATATGTTAGAGGATGGCTGGGTATTTAATGATTCTTATCCAAAAGCAACAAAAGATCATCTATATGGATTTAACTTTTTAAGAGAACTTTACCTTAAAGCTGATTCTAAAATTACGACAAGTGTCACAGTACCAATCCTTTGGGACAAGAAGACTGAAACAATAGTCAATAATGAGTCTTCACAAATAATCAGGATTTTTAATTCTGAATTTAACGAATTAACAAATAACCATATTGATTATTATCCTCAAACTAAAAGAAAAGAAATTAATAAATTAAATACTTTAATTTATGAAACAGTTAATAACGGAGTATATAAAAGTGGGTTTGCAGTTACACAAAAAGCTTATGATGATGCCGTTTCAAAACTATTCAATACTCTAAATATTTTAGACAAAATTTTGGGTAATTCTAAATATTTAATAGGCCATGATATTTCTGAAGCTGATTTAAGATTAATTCCGACCTTACTAAGATTCGATGCTGTTTATGTTACTCACTTTAAATGTAATCTACATAGAATAATTGACTATAAAAATCTTAAAAGATATATGAATGAAATGTTTGCCATACCAGCAATCAGGGAAACATGGAATATAGACCATATCAAACGTCACTATTATTTTAGTCATGAACAAATTAACCCATATAGAATAATTTCTATAGGGCCAAAAAAAATATTATGAAACGAGAAATAATTAAAAGTTATGAGACATCAGATGGTGAAGGTGTAAAGATTTTTCGTAGTTTAGGACAAAACCAAGGACTTCGTCTTGACCCTTTTTTGATGTTAGATGAATTTTGTTCAGATAATCCTGACGATTATATTGGAGGATTTCCCTCACACCCACATAGAGGATTCGAAACATTCACTTATATGATTGATGGATATTTACAACATAAGGATAGCTTGGGTAATAGTGGTGAACTTAAATCAGGCGAAATGCAATGGATGACAGCAGGTAGTGGTATTGTTCATTCGGAAATGCCTTTACAAAAAGATGGGCTTATGAGGGGTTTTCAACTTTGGGTGAATTTACCTGCAAAAGAGAAAATGAAAAGTCCTAAATATAGAGACATAAAATCAAAAGAAATGGTAAAAATATATGAAAACAATGTTTCAATAATTTTAATAGCCGGAAATTATAAAAATAAAACCGGGCCAATCAATGGCTTGAGCACAGAATTAGATTATATGGATATTGTTATAAGTAAAGGTAAGTTTAAATTTACTGGAAGTTCTATCAAAAATTATTTTATATATGTATTTCAAGGCGAAATTTACATTGATAATAAAAGGTTGATATTTCGAAACGGTATATGTTTTAGTGGGGATATACAAATAAAAACTGATAATTTTTCTAGATTTTTACTTATTGGAGGTAAACCAATTAATGAACCAATTTTTCAGTATGGTCCTTTCGTAATGAATACTAAATTCGAAATTTTGAAAACAATTGAAGACTTTAATTTAGGAAAATTTGGAAAGTCAGATTTTTAAATTATAGAGTTATAGAACTAACAACAACTTTTCTCGAACCAAATTAACTAAGATAATAAGAATTTTTTTCACTTAATAATAAATAAAAAAAAATAATTATCTGCCTAAGCTTTTAATTTTTTTAAATACGTTTTTATTGGAAGAATTTAATAATATTATTAATTTTATAAATGAAAGTATTTAAGCAAATAAATATGAACATTCAAAATTTTTTTTATATTAAACTAAAGCGAACAAATAGTAATTGCTTGATATCGTCAAATTATAAAAAATAAAGAAAGTTCATATGATAAAATTTTTATAAGATTTGATTAAAAAATGTTAAAAAATTTGACCAGAAAGGGTGCGCTTTATGATTAACAAAATTGGTATTTTTGTAGAAAGTAAAGCTTTTCAAAAGTTTATTACTGTTTTAATTATTTTAAATGCTTTGGCTTTAGGCCTTGAGACAGACCCCCAAATAAAGGAATATATTGGTAAAAATCTAAGATTATTCGACAATTTTGTATTAGCAATTTTTGTTTTTGAAATTTTAGGTAAACTTATTTATAGAAAATTAGATTTTTTTAAAAATGGGTGGAATGTATTTGACTTTATAATTGTTGGTTCTGCTCTTGCTCCAGCTTCAGGCTCATTATCTGTTCTCAGAGCATTAAGGATTTTAAGAGCGATGAGGCTTCTTTCAGTTGTACCATCGATGCGAAAAGTTGTTCAAGCTCTTTTTTACGCTATCCCAGGAATGTTTTCTATCGGTTCAATAATCTTACTAATTTTTTATGTTTCTGCGGTTTTAACAACAGATTTTTTTGGAAATAGCTTTGAGGAGTGGTTTGGTACCGTCGGTCGTTCAATGTACTCACTATTTCAAATCATGACATTAGAAAGCTGGTCTATGGGGATAGTCAGACCAGTAATGGAAATTTATCCGTTTGCATGGATTTTTTTTGTTATCTTTATTTTAATTACAAGTTTTGCTGTTCTAAATCTTTTTATTGGGATAATTGTAGATGCAATGCAACAACAAAATATTGAAGAACTTCAAGAAGATACAGAAGAATTATCGGCTGAGTCCTCTAAAATTCATGAAGCAGTTTTTGAATTACAAAATGATATAAAAGAACTTAAAGACCTGATTAAAAAAAATAATTAACTTGAAGCTCATATCAAAATATGTCTCTAATTTTAAGAAATAATAAAATAAATGGAATTAAAAAAAATTTTATTATTATAGGATTATCTCTATTGCCATTAATGTTTAAAGCTATATTTCTTCTATTTTTTTAATTAATTAAACAAATTTTTACAAAAATCTTAATTTTTTGCTCCGATAATATTACCTACAGATGTAACACTAATGATTTGCCATTTTTTTTCTTTTTTTGTTAAAACATAATAAATTTCGCCTTGATGTATTTTCTTATCATCTTTATCAAACCTTATTAAAAAAGCTGAAATTATTGCTGAGTTATCGCCCTCTTTATATAATTGCATATTAAAGAATTTTGATCTTACCCAACCAGATTGTCTTAATTTCTCAAAGTCCCAAGCAACAATATTTTTATTATTAGCTATTGTTAGTTTTCCATTAATTATTTTTACATGGGGATACTGAAATAGCTCTTTCAAAATAGCTGAATTCTGTGAGTTGAAAACTTTTATTAAATATTTCAAAAACTCTTGAGGAGTTAAATTTTCTGGTTGATTACACTTAGCACTGAGAGCAAAAGTAATCAAAAAAATTATTAGTAAAAATTTTTTTTTCATAACTTAATTGTATAAATTTATTTACAACTAATTTTATATGATAATTAAATATTTAGGAAATCTATTTTTTTAAATAATGTCTGCACGTTTAAACAAAAAATAATCTTTCAAATTAAACTTTATTAAAGTAAATTTAATATCTGACGATAGTATAATATATTTTTTTTTTAATAAAATCTTTTATTAATTTTTAAAATTATGAAAAGAAAAATTTTAAATTTTATTATTTTCAATCTATTACTATTTCTTTTTGGATGTAATAATTTAATGCCATTTAGCAAAGATCAATATATTGGAGATTATGTAGGTTACAAGAGAGAAGGACAAGGAACTTACATATTTTCTAATGGAGATAGATATGAAGGAAAATTTTTAAACGATCATTTTAGTGGCTATGGAAAATTATACTTTTCAAACGGTGATGTATATGAAGGAGATTTTAAAGAAAGTAAAAGAAGTGGATTTGGTTTTCAAAAGTTTTATAACGGCAAAATATATCGAGGTAAGTTCAAAAATAATAAAATGAACGGAAAAGGAGAATTAGTTTTTCCAAATGGCGATAAATTTATCGGGGATTTCTTAAATGGAAAAATTCATGGCTACGGTAGATATGAGTTTTCTAATGGATCAAAATACATTGGAAATTGGAAAAATAATTTATATCATGGTTCTGGAAAAAAAATATTTTCAAATGGTCGTATTCCCATTGAAGGATTATGGTTTAAAGGAAAATTATTAAAATTAAAAATCTACTAATAAAAATTTTTAATTTGAAATGCAAACTTTCTTATTAATCAAATTTTTTATATATTTATTTTTTATTTAATCTCATTTTTTTAAGAATTAGTTTTCACATTATCTATTTCCTCATCTTTAGTATTTTCATTATTAGACTTATTTTGCTTTAACTCATTTTTTTCTATCTTATTTCTATGTCGACTTAAAACAAAAAAAAGAGTAGTACCAAGAATCGCAAAACTGAACATAACAACAATTGATATTGGCGTTAATTTTACAATTTTTATAAAAGCCAAAATCACTAAAATTAATAAAGGAACAATTGCAAGTTCAGCAATAAAAACAAAGGGTGTTAAAAAAGCTGACATTATTAAAATAATGCTTATCCACTGGGCTGCAAAGTCTTGATTACCTATATATGCTTGAATACCAACCGTCAAAAATAGTAAGCCTATAGGAAATCTAACCCACCAATGACTCCAAAATTTTCTACTTGTAATTCGAGCAGAACTTAAATATCTATTCTTTTCTTCAATTACTTCATCATTCCATATCCATTTTTTTGAACGAAAAATATAAATCCCCGAAGAACTGATCCAAAAAATTATTGAAAAAATCCAAATTACTAATGGTAAGAGCCAGTCAAATTTTCTGCTTCCTGAGTCAAATGCATACATAAACTGAATTATCACTGGAGTCCCTATTGTAAAAAAAGTTGGAATTACTGAATCAAAAAGCCTATCTTTAGATTCTATTTCAACATATTCTCCATTGATTCCAGGTTTTTTTTTCATCAAAATATTAAAGTAAAGACTTTAGAAGTAAACCCATTTCTGAGGGGTTTTTTGTCACTTTTATTCCACAGGCATCCATGATTTCTAATTTTGCTTCTGCAGTATCTGATCCACCCGAAATCAATGCTCCAGCATGCCCCATTCTTTTACCTGGTGGCGCAGTAACGCCAGCTATAAAACCTACAACAGGTTTTTTCATATTTTTTTTGATCCATAATGCTGCATCAGATTCATCTTGACCTCCAATTTCTCCAATAATTATTACCGCATGAGTATCTTCATCTTCATTGAACATTTTCATTATATCAATGTGTTTTAAACCATTTATTGGATCACCTCCAATTCCAACCGCAGAAGACTGACCTAATCCGATTGATGACAATTGTTCTACAGCTTCATAAGTAAGAGTTCCTGATCTCGAGACAACTCCAATGTTACCTTTTTTATGAATATGACCAGGCATGATGCCAATTTTTATTTCATCAGGTGTAATTAGTCCAGGACAATTTGGTCCTAAAAGAAGTGTTTTTGAATTACTCTTCCTCATTTTATTTTTTAAAATCAACATATCTTTAACAGGAATACCTTCTGTAATGCAAATAACTAAATCGAGATTAGCATCTACTGCTTCAAGTATTGCACCAGAAGCAAAATTTGGAGGAACATAAATTACAGAAACAGTAGCGTCAGTTTTTTCTTTTGCATCTTTTACACTTGAAAAAATAGGTATTCCTTCAAAATTCATTCCAGCCTTTTTTGGGTTGACTCCTGCAACAAAACAATTTTTCCCGTTAGCATATTCAGTACAAATTCTAGTGTGAAATTGACCAGTTTTTCCAGTTATTCCTTGTGTTATAACTTTTGTTTCTTTATTTATTAATATTGACATACTTCACCAAAGTAAATTAATGTTTCATGGCTATAGCAACAACTTTTTTTGCAGCCTCATCCATTGTATCTGCAGAAATAATTGAAATATCAGAATCTGACAATAGTTGTTTTCCTAAATTTTCATTTGTGCCTTTCATTCTTACTACAATTGGCACATTTAAAGAAACATTTTTTGAGGCATTTATTATACCCTTTGCAATCACGTCACATTTCATTATTCCCCCGAATATATTTACTAGAATTGCTTTGATATTTTGACTTTTTAACATAATTTTAAATGCTTCAGTTACTTTTTCTTCCGAAGCTCCCCCGCCAACATCTAAAAAGTTTGCAGGTTCACCATTAAAAAGTTTTATACAATCCATTGTAGCCATTGCTAATCCAGCGCCATTAACTAAACAACCAATATTGCCTTTTAGTGAAATATAAGCGAGATCATACTTAGAGGCTTCTATTTCAAGTTGATCTTCTTCATCAAAATCTCTTAAACCAACAATTTCTGGTTGTCTAAATAATGCATTAGAATCAAAACTAAATTTAGCATCTAAAGCAATAAGATTATTATTCTTTGTGACTACAAATGGATTAATTTCAATTAGTGATGCATCTGTTTCCCAATACGCACGAAATAAGTTTTGAAAAACTTTTCTCGCAGTTGGTATTAGAAAATCTTCTATTCCAATATTTTTAGAAATAATATCTATTTCTTTTTGATTAAAATCCTTCTCGTAATCAATTTCCAATTTAAAAATTAACTTCGGATCTTTTTCGACCACCTCTTCAATATCCATGCCTCCTTGACTTGAAGCCATCAAAGTAACTTTCTGCGCTACACGGTCTGTAACTAATGATATATAAATTTCTTTTTTTATTTCTAGTCCTTCTTCAACTAATACGGACTTAACTTTTTGACCAGTCTCAATAGTTTGTTTTGTCTTTAATTTCATACCTAATATTTCTGTAGCGTATTTTTTTACCTCATCTAAAGATTTTGCAACTTTTATACCTCCTCCCTTACCTCTTCCTCCAGCATGGATTTGTGCTTTAACTACCCAAACATCACCACCAATAATCCTTGCTGCATTCACAGACTCTTCAGAATTTATACAAATTACTCCTTTTGGAACACCTACATTATATTTTTTTAATATTGCTTTAGCTTGATACTCATGAATTTTCATAAATTTTCTCTTTAATTATTTTAGAATTAAATTTTAAGTTTTAATATTACTGAATTTATTTTGTCTTAATAAACCACTTTGGATAATACTTTTTTACGGCATTTCCGCTTCTATTTAATGCGTGGCATTTATCAAGTTGGAATGGTATTTTCTCTTCTTTAAAATCTTTAACTGTACCTTGTGTTGGTAAAACTTCTCCAGCAAAGGCTTGAACAGCTACCGTTGGCAGAAATCCTGATAATTCTGTCAAATGGGTACAACCATCAAGTCCAGATAGTCTTTCTCTAACATTTCTTCTAAAATTTTTTAAAAGATTTAACCCAATTAATTTTTTGTATGAAAGTTTAATTTGACCACAATAACCTTGGTATGGAACAGCATCAAAAGAAGATTCTACATCATGTATATTAAATGAAATATCGATGACGATTCTTAACCACAAGTCATGAATTGCATCACCAGGATTTCTAATCCCAGAAGCCAATTTAGCTATTTTCGTTTTTACATCAAATAATTGAATGTCAATCTCCCAAAATCCATCACTCCTTTTAAAAGCTTCTGCTTTTACGTTTCTAGAGTGACTTAACTGCCGAGAAAATTTAGATTCAGGTAAAGGCATATTGTTAGAAGACTAATCTGAATATTTAATTCATAAAACTTCATATTAAAATATTTAATTATTTTAACTTATCTAGGACTCATTTGGTAGAAAATATAAATCTGTAACTTTTAAATTTATTTTTTTATTTGTAAAAATTTTTTACTAATTTTTCAATAACAGGAGTTGAAAAACCTTTTCTTCTTAAATAATTAAAATGTTTCAATTTATCAGCGTATGATATTTGTGAATTATTAAATTTTTTTTCAAATGCTTTATGTGCAGATTTTTCCTCACTGTTGATTAAAATTTTTTTTAATTCTGGAATTTCATCTAAATTAATTCCATGTGTTTTTAATTCGAGATTTATTCTTTTATAACCAAAATTTTCTTTTTTTCTATTTATAAGTGTTTCTGCAAAGCGATAATCTGACTGAAGATTCTTTATCTTTAACCACTCCATTAAGTCATCTAAATTACTTCCTAATTTAGAATGGCATGATAATTTTTGTGTTAACTCGCGTCTGCTATATTCTCTTCTCGAAAGATATCTGATTGCTTTAAGTTTTAAACTTTTTGAAATTTCCATCAAATTCTAAATTAATTTTTTGTTCCTTTTTACTACAAACTTTTAACACTTGCCAATGAGCGATTTGTCTTCTTTTTACTCAACTCTTTTTTCTCGGAAATACTCAAAATCTCGTCGTTAGCTTGAGTTTCCGGTAAATTTTTGATCAACGGAATATTTAAATGCTGCCTAACTTTATTTTCAATCTCTATTGCTAAATGACTATGCTCTTTTAAGTACTTTCTAGCATTATCTTTTCCTTGTCCAATTCTTTCTCCATTATAGCTGTACCAAGCTCCAGATTTATCAATAATTCTTGCGCTTGAACCAATATCTAATATTTCACCCTCTCTCGATGTACCCTCCCCATAAAGAATGTCAAAGTGCGCTTCCTTAAAAGGAGGAGCAACTTTATTTTTTACTACTTTTACTCTAGTCTCATTACCTATTACTTCATCAGATGACTTAATGGCCCCTGTTCTTCGAATATCTAGTCTAACTGAAGAATAAAACTTAAGTGCATTTCCCCCTGTAGTTGTTTCAGGATTACCAAACATCACTCCAATTTTCATTCGAATCTGATTTATAAAAATTACTGTCGTATTAGTTCTGTTTATGGATCCGGTCAGTTTTCTTAATGCTTGAGACATAAGTCGAGCCTGAAGCCCAGGCAAAGAATCTCCCATATCACCTTCTATTTCTGCCCTTGGTGTTAGCGCGGCTACAGAATCAATAACAACTAAATCAACAGCAGCAGACCTTACCAAAGCATCTGTAATTTCAAGTGCCTGTTCACCAGTATCTGGTTGCGATATCAGTAATTCGTGTAAATTAATACCAAGCTTTTGAGCATAAACTGTATCGAGAGCATGTTCAGCATCAATAAATGCACAAGTTCCACCAAGTTTTTGCATTTCAGCAATAACTTGAAGAGTCATAGTAGTTTTTCCGGAGGATTCTGGACCATAAATTTCAATAACTCTCCCACGAGGAATACCACCCACACCCAATGCTAGATCTAAACTTAGAGAACCAGTTGATACAACCTGTATTTCTTCTACAACGGCCCCATCATTCATCCTCATTACTGAACCTTTACCAAATTGTTTTTCAATTTGGGATAAAGCTATATTTAATGCTTTTATTTTTTCTGAATTAGAAACTTTAATATCATTCATTTCAACACTTTCAAATTAAAAATAGATATTTAATACTGTATAAAAAAACAGTTAATTATGCAAGCTTATTTTGGTTCCCAATTGAAGAAAATAAAAAAAACTCTTCCAGGTAAAAAGTAATTCTTAGCTAATTGATAATCATCATTTAATAAATTATTAACTCTAAAAACTAAATTCCAATTTTTTGAAAACTGTCTTGATCCATATAAATTTATTACAGAATAACTTTCAAGTTTATTAATATTTAGAGATTCATCAAATCTTTTCCCTGAAATTTTATATTCAGATCCAATATTCCAATTATTGAATTTAGTTTCAAAATTTATATTGGAAAAAAAACGTGACCTTCTAGCTAATAACTTATTGGTATCAAGATCAACAGGATTTTGAAAATTAAGACTTAGATTTAAAAAAAACGTGTCAAATTTTTGTTGTGAAATTACAGTTATTCCCTCAAACCTAGCTCTGTCAGTATTTGCATAACACCCAAATGATGAAGCACAAGAGCCTGGAGATGAAAAAGTAATTAAATTATTAACATTGTTTCTGTAGATTATAAGGCTATATTTTTTTTGTGCATCCTTATAATCTAAATTAATCTCAGTATTTTGATTATTTTCAGCTTCTAATGAAGAAATACCGTAAACACTAAATCTTTGATATAAAGTAGGTGCTCTAAAACCAGTACTTGTTGAAAAAGAAAGCCTCAAATTCGGGTTTAGTTTGTAACCATATGAAATTGTTCCAGAATTTTTCAAACCAAACTCACTATCATTATCTTGACGAAAATTTATTTGAAAGATGTTGGTTTTTTTGATTATAGAGAGTCCTAAAGCAACAGCATTCTGATTGCGCTGAGTAATATTTGGAATTACTCCTGTGTTATCTAAATAATCTTCTCGACGTTCAAAAGTTAAATTTAACAAGTTTGAATCAAACCTAAAATTATTTTGCCAAAGATAACTTTTTATTTTTGTTTTTGTTTGATAAATATTTGGATAAATTTCATACTGATTTTCACCTTCTTTAACACTAACTTTTGTAGAAAATTTATTTGTCCATTTAGACAAAAAATTTATTCCTAATGCATTAATTTCATAGTTATTCCTATCATCATAATTTACTGATTGATCATATTGTGATTTTAAATAACTATTAAGGAAAGAGGTTTCTATTTTATGATTTGAATTTAACTTATAACCAAATTTTGCACTATATGAATTTCTAGAATATCCATCTTTATCATTATTTACATTTAACGATTCTCTTAAATTATAACCGCTACTAATTTCTCTTGAAGCTCCTAAAGCAAAATCTAACTTACTAATAGAACCGCTGAAACCTGAATTTATTAAGTTAGTATTATGGGAACCAATACCAAAGCCGAAATATTTTTTTATCTCCCCTTTACCCTTTCTAGTGAAAATTTTAATAACACCAGAAACTGCATCAGAACCATAAATTGATGCAGAAGGTCCACGTAGAATTTCTATTTTTTCTATTTCTGAAATAGGAATTGTCTCCCATGAAGCACCACCAGTTGCCTGAGAATCTATACGAATACCATCAATAAACAATGCCGTAAACCTAGATTCCCCACCTCTAATAAACAAACTTGTAGTAGAAGCTGGGCCTCCATTTGAACTTAACTCCACCGCAGCTATACGACCTAAAACATCAATTAAATTAACTGAACCAGTCTTTTTAATCTGATCTCGAGTAATTACAGTAATATCAGATAAAACCTCACTGATAGGCTGATCAATTCTGTTAGCACTAACAGTAACCTCCGGTAAAACATTTTCAATATCTGTATCAGCCATCGCAGATAAAGAAATTAAAAAAACCAATATTAATGAAATTCTGCTAGAACAAATAAAAATTTTCATAGCCATAAAGTTAGAGAATTTACCTAAATTGTCATCCCCGACAATTTTTTGGTGAAAAAGCATTTATTAAATGCAACTTTGTTGGCCGGTATCCGGACTTACAGATATTTCATCACCTTCCCAAGTAAATTAATACTCAGTGGTTATAGATGAAATTTGAGAAAATACTCTTCTGTGTACCGTTGCGGGGGCAGCGCAGATTAAGAACCAACTTTCCTGCTTCCCGTTTAACTACCCTTTATGATTAAAGAATGAGCACCAACATTACAAGTTTATCACTTTTAAAAAAAAAATAATTAAATTATCAAAGTTTGAAGTTCATCATCTTTTCTTTTTCTAATGTGCCCTATTCTAAAAACTTTTTCTCCGAATTTTGATAATTCTGATTGAACTAAATCAATATCATTTTGATTTACAATTATGATCATTCCAATTCCACAGTTAAACACGCGATACATCTCATCAAGTGAAATTTTCCCTTCGGTTTTTATTATTTTAAATAAGTCAGGAATCTCCCAACTTTTTTTATTAATTACAGCTGTTAAGTTAGAATTTAAAATTCTTGGAATATTATTTATAATACCTCCGCCGGTAATATGAACTAAACCATGAATACTCACTTTTTTCATTAGATTTAAAATTGGCTTCACATATATTCTTGTTGGTTTTAAAAAAGCATCTAAGAGAGTGCTCCCTTGAAATTTTGATGATAAATCTAGTTTTGAAATTTGTAAGACTTTTCTAATTAAAGAGTAACCGTTTGAGTGAACTCCAGAAGATTCTATACCTAAAATTATATCTCCAACATTTATTTCTGATCCATCAATTATTTTTTTTTTCTCCACTACACCAACAGCAAAACCAGCCAAATCGTATTCACCGTTTTGATACATTCCAGGCATTTCAGCTGTTTCGCCTCCAATTAAAGAACATCCAGCTAACAAACAACCATCAGCGATCCCTTTAATAACCTCTTTTGTTTGAGAAATATTTAGCTTTCCGCATGCAAAGTAATCTAGGAAAAAAAGAGGCTCTGCACCTTGAACAAGGATATCGTTAACACTCATTGCAACAAGATCAATGCCAATAGTGTTATGTTTATTGAATTCAAAAGCTAATTTTAATTTTGTTCCGACTCCGTCAGTGCTTGATACCAATACAGGTTCTTTGAATGAATTAGCAATTTCAAATAATGCTCCAAAACCGCCAATTCCTTTTAAAACTCCATTTCTTATTGTTTTTTTTGCAAATGGCTTAATGACATCGATTAAATCATCTGCAGCTTTAATGTTAACTCCAGAATCCTTATAAGTTAAATTATTTTTTGCAAAATTCATAAATATAAATAATAGGTCTTTTTTTTAATTATATCTTATACTCTATAAAACAATTAAATTAAGTATTAATTATGTTTTCTAAAGTAGATGGTTTTCAAACTTTTTTTTGGCTAAGTATTTTCGTTGGCCTTCTGACTATATTATTTTTTTTAAAATCAATATTGATGCCTTTTTTATTAGCATTAATTATTGGATACGCTTGTAACCCTGGAGTAAAATGGTTAATCAAAAAAAAAGTTTCAAAAGCTATTGCAGTTTTAATTATGATGGTTTTAATTTTTGTAATTGTAATATCAATAATTTTAATAATTATTCCAATCTTCAATACTGACGTTCAACTAATTAAAAATGGTATACCAACACTTATAGAAAAATCTGAAAATCTTATTACTATCATACAAAAAAACTTAAATACTTCGATCGATCTAGAAAATATTAAGATTAAAGAAATCTTATTAGAAAATCTATCGTCCTTTGATGTTATTGGATCTACAGTTTTAAATTGGTTACAGATAAGTGGAATTTCAATTTTAGGTTGGTTTGGCACTTTATTTCTACTACCAATTGTGCTTTTTTATACATTATACGAGTGGGATAATATAATTTCATTTATTAATAACCAAATTCCAAAAAGATTTAAAAAAAAAATAAACATAATCTTTTCTGAGATTGATAAATTACTAGGACAATATCTTAGAGGCCAAGTTCTTGTAATGTTTGTATTATCAATGTATTATTCTTTTGCACTTAAATTAATTGATTTTGAATTGGCTTTGCCCGTTGGGATTTTAAGTGGTTTGCTAATAATAATCCCATACTTAGGTTTTATTTTTGGGCTATTTCTTGCAATATTTGCATCTTTATTGCAATTTGAGGGTTTTAGTGGAATTGTTTTTGTTTTTTTGATCTATGGTCTTGGTCAAATTCTAGAAAGTTTTTATTTAACTCCCAAACTAATTGGAGAAAGGATCGGCCTTCATCCCCTTTCTGTTATTTTTGCCCTATTGGCATTTGGACATTTTTTTGGTTTCACAGGAGTTCTTCTTGCACTTCCTATTTCTGCAGTAATTTCAGTTTGTTTAAAGCATTTGAAAAAATTTTATATAGAAAGTTCCTTTTATAATAAATTATGAAACAAATGTTTTTTGATTTAGATATCAGTTCCAACCAAACATTAGAGAATTTTTTTGTTGGAAAAAACAATGAACTTATTGGGTTATTAAATAACTTCGTAAATAATACAAATAAGTCAAAAAAAAATAATAATTGCATAACTATTTGGGGTGAATCAGGAAGCGGAAAATCTCATTTATTTTCTGCATTATCTCAATTTGATCATTCAAAAATCATTACTGAATACGATAATTTAATTGATTTAAATTTATCAACAAATCATAGTCTTTATTTGATTGATAATTTTGAAAATCTATCAAATGACTTTCATAAATCTATCTTCTTTCTTTATAATCAAATTATGGAAGCAAATAAAGTTTTAATTATTTTTTCCGGAATATCTCCAAGAAATCTAAAAATAAAAAAGGATCTTCAATCTAGAATACTATGGGGTTTGGTTTATCAATTATACGGTTTATCAGATGAAGATAAAATTTCTGCTATTTTACAAACTACAAAAATAAAGGGAATTAAGATATCAAAGAAAATCGTCGTTTATTTACTGACACACTTTAAGAGAGACATGAATTCATTATCAAATATAATTCATATCGCTGATCAACTTTCACTAGAAACAAAAAGACCAATTACAATTCAAATGATTCGGGAAATTATCAGAAAACATTAATCAAATTATAAAAATGAAATTAGTACTTTTTGATTTAGATAATACTTTACTTCCTATAGATTCTGATTATGAATGGGGGCAGTTTTTAGTAAATTCTGGCGCAATTGATTCAAAGTCTTTTAAGCAACAGAATGACCTTTTTTTTTCTGAGTATTTAAATGGAACTTTGGATCCGATAAAATATTTAAATTTTAGTTTAGAAATATTATCTAAATTCAAAAAAAAAGAACTTGATGATTTGCAATCGCAGTTTATGAAAGAAATAATATTACCAGTAATTCTTCCCTCTGCTGTACAATTAGTTAATAGTCATAATAAAAGAAATAATTTAATTATAATGATCACAGCAACTAATAGTTTCATCGCTCATCCTATCGCTAAAGCTTTTGGAATTGACAATCTTATTGCCGCAAATCCTGAAGTTAATTCACAAGGAAAAATTACAGGAAATTTAATTGGAAAACCAAATTTTAAATTCGGAAAAATAATAAATCTGATTGATTGGCTTAAGTCAAAAAAAAAATCTTTTAAAGATTTTGAAAAAGTAATATTTTATAGTGATTCCCATAATGATATACCTCTCTTATCCATTGTTTCTGAACCGGTAGCAACAAATCCTAATGAAGCTTTATCCAAACATGCAAAAATTTATGGATGGAAAATTATTAAATTATTTAATGATTAAAAAAATATTTTATTTCTTAACAAATTTAAGTCTTAATAAAAAAAAAATATTGAAACCAAAAGTTTTTAGGAAAAAAGACCATGGTATTAATAAAAATTACCTATCTCAAAATGCAATTGAAGTTATTAAAACTCTACAAAATTATGGATTCAAGTCTTTTGTAGTAGGAGGTGCTGTAAGAGATATTTTACTTGATTTAAAACCAAAAGATTTTGACATTGGAACAAATGCAAAGCCGGAAGAAATTAAAAATTTATTTAAGAGGGCATTTATTATTGGAAGACGTTTTAAATTAGTCCACGTAATGTTTGGTCATGAGAAAATTGAAGTTACAACATTTAGAGGGAATTCTAATAAAAATTCAGTAAAAGATGAACACGGAAGAGTCTTGAGAGATAACGAATTTGGAGAAAATCATGAAGACGCAGAAAGAAGAGACTTTACAATTAACGCAATGTATTATGATCCAACTAAAGAAATAATATTAGACTACCATAACGGTTTACAAGATATATCAAATAAAGTACTCAGAATAATTGGCAATCCAGAGGCTCGATATAGAGAAGACCCAGTTAGAATTCTTCGTGCATTTAGATTTGCTGCAAAGCTTAATTTAAAAATTTCTCATAAGACCAAAGCACCAATTAGGATTTTAGCTCCACTAATTAATAATGTCCCAGTAGCTAGAGTTTTTGATGAGTTAATAAAGATAATTACTAGTGGCGACTCTCTTGATTGTATAAAAAAAATAAAGAGAGAGGGTATTGATGGAAAAATTTTACCAATGTTAGATATAATTCTTGATCAACCGTTAAATGATAAATTCACTATTCTTTTTTTTAATAAAACTGATTCTAGAGTCAAGTCTGGAAAAAGTATTTCTCCAAGTTTTCTTTTTGCTGCGCTTCTATGGAAAAAGGTTTTAAAAAGAGTAGAAATTAATAAAAACACAAAAGAACATTCTATTTCTATACTTAACCAGGCAATTAGAATTGTTCTTAATGAACAAAGTGAAAAACTTCATTTGCATCGTAAAATAATAAGTGATGTAAAAGAAATTTGGTTTATGCAACTAAGATTTGAGAGAAAATCAAAAAAATCACCTTTTAAAATTCTTCAACATTCTAAATTAAGAACCTCATATAACTTTCTTTTATTAAGATGTGAGTCTGGAGAAATAGATAATAAAGTTGGGGAATGGTGGAAAAGTTTCATAGAATCAGATGATAGTGGTAGGAAAGAACTATTATCTAAAAAAAATAAATCCTTAAGTCAAAGAAATTTGTCTAAGAAATTTAAAAATAAAAACTTAAATAATTAATTCAAAAATTTCTCATAGAGTGAATTCATTTATTCTTGCTTACGTTGGTATCGGATCGAATCTTGGGGATTCAATCAAAACTGTAAATTCCTCATTAAATGAAATTAATCTAATTCCTGGAACTAAATTAGTAACGTTATCATCTCTTTATTTAAGTAGCCCTATAGATGCGAAAGGCAATGATTTTGTCAATGCAGTAGCAGTTTTAGAAACTAAATTAAGTGCGAGTAAATTACTTTTAAATTTACAAAAAATAGAGCAAAATTTCGGTCGTAAAAGAACTTTTAAAAATGCTCCAAGAGTACTAGATTTAGATTTACTTTTATACGGGGAAAAGAAAATAAATACTTCTTTTCTTCAAGTTCCACACCCAAGAATGGTTAATAGAGCCTTTGTTTTAGTTCCACTTACCGAAATTAATCCTTCAGTTGAAATCCCGGGAAAAGGTAAAGCGTCAGATTTTATATTAAATGTTACTAATCAACCAATAAAGAAATTAATTACCTAGTTTATTTTTAAATTTTTTTTTTTTTATAAGTTTTTTTTGTTATATTTCTGAATAAGTAAATAAAAAAATTTGAAATGAATATTAATAAGTATCACTACATAGTAATTGAAGGTCCAATTGGTGTAGGCAAAACAAGCCTGGCACGTCTGATGGCTTCTTCAAATAATTCTCAAGCTGTATTAGAACAACCTCATGAAAATCCGTTTCTTGAAAGATTTTATAAAGATTCTTCAAGATATGCACTTCCAACACAAATTTTTTTTCTTTTTCAAAGAATAAATCAATTAAGAGATTTAACTCAAACTGATCTTTTTTCAGGTCAAGTTATTTCGGATTTTTTAATTGATAAAGATCCTATCTTTGCAGCTTTAACTCTTGATGATGACGAACTAAATTTGTATAAACAGTTATATGATCATTTTAGTCAAACTAAACCCAAGCCAGACCTTGTTATTTATCTTCAAGCATCTCCACCTACATTAGCTGAACGGATCAAAAGGAGAGGGGTTCCAAGCGAATCAGGAATTTCAGATATGTATTTAGAAAAATTATGTGAAAGTTATAGTCGTTTTTTTTATAACTATGAAAATTCACCTCTTTTGATAGTCAACGCCGAATTTTTGAATCCAATTGAAAAAAGTAAAGACTTTGATTTACTGCTAAAAAAAATTAGTAATATGAAAGGTAAGAGAGAATATTTTAATTTAAGTGAGTAAAATACTAATCGAAAAATTCTTTGACCTTTTTCATCCAAGACTTACTTTGAGGGCTATGCTTATCACCTCCAGCTTTAGTTAAAGTCTCAAACTCTATTAATAAATTTTTCTGTTTTTCATTTAACTTGACTGGTGTCTCAATCAAAACATGACAAAAAAGGTCTCCAGGAAAACCAGACCTTACCCCTTTAATACCTTTCCCTCTTAATCTAAATGTTTTTCCTGTTTGAGTGCCTTCTGGAACTGTAAAAGATCCTTTACCCGATAAAGTAGGAACTTCTATCTCTCCCCCAAGAGTTGCCTTTACAAATGAAATTGGCATTTCGCAATGAAGATCATCACCATCTCTCTGAAATACAGGATGAGACTTTATATTTATTTCAACATACAAGTCTCCAGAAGGGCCGCCATTGGATCCGGGTTCTCCATTCCCGCTTGATCTAATTCTCATACTGTCATCTATACCAGCAGGTATTTTAACTTCTAAAGTTTTATTTCTTTTAATACGCCCATTACCAGAACAAGAGTAGCAAGGATCTAAAATTTCTTTACCTTTTCCATTACATTTTGGACATGTTTGTTGAATACTAAAAAATCCCTGTTGCATTCTAACTTGACCATGGCCACCGCAGGTCCCACAAGTTGTTGGGGAAGTACCTTGGCGAGCGCCTGAACCACCACATTGATCACAAACATCCCAACTTGGAACTCGTATATTTGTGTCAAACCCGTTCGCAGCTTGCTCTAAGGTTATTTCTAAATTGTACCTAAGATCTGCTCCCCTATAAACTTGAGACCCAGACCTTGCCCTTCCGCCACCAAAAATATCCCCAAAGATATCACCAAAAGCATCTGAAAAGCCCCCTGATGCTGCCCCACTAGACATATTAGGATCAACACCGGCATGTCCAAAACGATCATATGATTCACGTTTTTCGGAATCAGAAAGCATTTCATAAGCCTCTTTTATTTCTTTAAATTTTTCTTCTGCATTCTTATTGTTTGGGTTTCTATCTGGATGAAATTTCATTGCAAGAGCTCGATAAGCTTTCTTGATTTGATCATCTGAAGCATTTTTTTCCACTCCCAAAATTTCGTAAAAATCACGTTTTGCCATTTCTAACTGTCCTAATTACTATTTTAAAAGTACTGGAAAAAATTATAAAATTTATTTATCTTTTACTTCTTTAAAGTCTGCATCTACAACATCATCATCCTTTGGTTTAGGCTCATTATTTTTAGATTCAGCATCACTAGGGCTTGTGTTAGGAGCAGCAGAAGCTTGACTATTTAAATCAGAATAAGCTTTTTCTCCGAGTTTTTGGGCGGATTTTGACAATTTTTCAATATTAGACTCAATTTCACTTTTTTCCTGGCCTTTTAGAGATTCTTCTAAGTCTTTAAGGGCAATTTCAATCTTTTCTTTATCATTTTGATCTAAACTTTGTCCATGTTCTTCCAATGCTTTCTTTGTGGAATGTAAAAGCGAATCACCCTGATTTCGAATTTCTGCTAATTCTTTAAGACGGTTATCCTCTTCAGCATTTGCTTCAGCATCTCTAACCATTCTTTCAATTTCATCTTCATTCAACCCTGAATTTGCTTTGATGGTTATCTTATTTTCTTTTCCAGTTGCTTTATCTTTAGCACCAACATGTAATATTCCATTGGCATCTATATCAAAAGTTACCTCAATTTGAGGAGTTCCTCTTGGTGAATTCGGAATTCCTTCAAGATTAAACTCTCCCAAACTTTTATTACTTAAAGCCATTTCTCTTTCACCTTGAAATACTTTAATTGTAACTGCAGGTTGGTTATCCTCAGCAGTAGAAAAAACCTGGCTAAACTTTGTCGGAATCGTAGTATTTTTTTTAATCATTTTCGTCATAACACCACCTAAAGTCTCAATTCCAAGTGATAATGGAGTGACATCTAATAAAAGTAAATCTTTTCTATCACCAGAAAGAACAGATCCTTGAATGGAAGCACCTATTGCAACGGCTTCATCAGGATTAACATCTTTTCTAGGATCTTTTCCAAAAAACTCTTTTACCTTCTCTTGAACTTTTGGCATTCTAGTCATGCCACCAACTAGAATAATATCGTTTATCTCTGAAACATTAACTCCTGCGTCATTGATTGCGGTTCTACATGGCTCAATTGTTTTAGAAATTAATTCTTCAACTAATGCCTCTAACTTAGCACGATTTATTTTTAAATTGAGATGAACAGGAGCCCCGTTAGCCATAGCAATATAAGGTTCATTTATTTCTGTTTGTTGAGAAGATGAAAGTTCAATTTTTGCTCTTTCAGCAGAAGCTTTAATTCTTTGCAAAGCTATAGGATCCTTTGAGAGATCCAAGCCGTTAATTTTTTTAAACTCTTCAATAATGAAATCAATAATTTTTTGATCGAAATCTTCTCCACCCAAAAAAGTATCACCATTAGTAGATAAAACTTCAAATTGCATTTCTCCATCAACATCAGCAATTTCAATTATAGAAATATCAAAAGTTCCTCCGCCAAGATCATATACAGCTATTTTTCTATCACCTTTGCCAGATTTATCTAATCCAAAAGCCAAAGCTGCTGCTGTTGGTTCATTTATTATTCTTTTAACTTCTAACCCAGCAATTCTTCCAGAATCTTTAGTGGCTTGTCTTTGAGAATCATTAAAATAAGCTGGAACAGTAATAACAGCATCAGTAATCTCCTCACCAAGATAATCTTCAGCTGTTTTTTTCATTTTTCTCAAAACCTCTGCTGATATTTGGGGAGGGGCAAGTTTCTTACCTCTCACAGAAATCCAAGCATCATTATTGTCTGCTTTTATAATTTCATAAGGCATTAAATTAACATCTTTTTGAACTGCTTTTTCATCAAATTTTCTTCCAATTAACCTCTTAACAGCAAATAAAGTATTTTTTGGATTAGTAACAGCTTGCCTTTTAGCTGGAGCCCCAACTAAAATTTCTCCATCGTCTTGATAAGCAATAATTGAAGGTGTAGTCCTTGCCCCTTCAGAATTTTCTATTACTTTAGGTTGATCACCTTCCATTACTGCAACACAGGAATTTGTAGTTCCTAAATCAATTCCAATAATTTTTGCCATCTGATTTCCTTTTACAATTTTAAGTTAGGTATTAATAATTTTTTAGAAATATCGTCTTAAAAGATAATTATCATTTTGAAACAGTCACTAAAGCGGGTCTTAATAAACGATCAGCGATTACATATCCTTTTTGTAAAACTGTAACTATAGTATTGGCATCTTGTTCTGCCTCAACCATAGATATAGCCTGGTGTTTCATTGGATCAAGCTTTTCTCCAACAATAGGATTAATTTCAATTAAGCGATGTCTCTCAAAAGCAGAGTTCAACTGTTTTAAGGTAATATCAACACCTTCTTTAAGTGAATCAGCTGTAGGCATTTCTATTTTTGTGGCCATTTCTAAGCTGTCTTTGACGGATAACAAAGATTCAGCAAAAGTCTCAATAGCAAATTTATGAGCCTTTGCAATATCTTCTTTAGCCCTTCTTCTAGTATTTTCAGAATCAGCTTTGGCTCTTAGAAAGGCATCATGCATTTTTGACAAATTAATTTCAGCTTCTGCTAATGCTTTTGATAAATCTTTTGGCTCGCTTAAATTTTCACTGCTTGATAATTGTTCTTGATCGTCGGTATTATTTTCGTCAAGTTTTTCAATATTGTCATTTTCTAAAGGACCATTTGTTTCAGTAAAATCAGAGATAACTGGCTCGTTTAATTCAGCATCTTCTGACTGATTTAAATTAGTTTCATTAATTTCTTCTTTTTTACTATTTTTTTGGTCCATAAAATCTCCAATAAAATTATATTAAAAATATAAATGGGGTTTATATTATACTTTTCAAGTATTTTTTTTCATTTTTAAAAAAATATTTTAAAAATTAACATTTAACTAATTTAATTTATTGCTCCTAATTTTAACGCGTGAGATCTACTTAATTTCGATTCGTTTAAAATTTTTTGTTTCTCAACTTCGGATTTTTTAGTTTTCCAACCAAATGTATTTGTTTCTACTAATTGAACCAAAGCTTCAATCCATTTTTCATCCTCATTGAGACAATTAATGTAATAAAACTCTTTTCCACCAGAATTTAAAAAATCATCTCGCGCTTCTAAAGAAATTTCTTCTAAAGTTTCAAGACAATCACTGGTAAAACCAGGGCACATTACATCAACTCTATTAATTCCTTTTGAAGCCAAAGTTTTTAAAGTTGGAGCAGTGTAAGGTTTTAGCCATTCTGCCTTTCCAAATCGTGATTGAAAAGTCACAATATAATCTTGCTCATTTAAATTTAATTCTTTGCCCAATAATCTAGCCGTTTTATGACATTCACAATGGTAAGGATCTCCCTTCAATAAAGTATTTTTTGGAACACCATGAAAACTAAAAATTAACTTTTCTGGTCGCCCATTTTTTTTCCAATGAGTCACAACCAAATTTTTTAATGCATCTATATAATCAGGATTGTCATGATAATGTTTTATCAATCTCAATTCCGGTATGTTTCTAATTTTCGAATAAAACATAAAAACACTATCAAATATAGAAGCGGTTGTCGGACCTGAATATTGGGGATATGCTGGTAATATTAATAATTTATCACAACCAAGTTCCTTTACCTTATTTAATACTTCTGGCATAGAAGGATATCCATATCTCATAGCAAACAAAACTTGAATATCATGACCTTTATTTAATAATGCCTTTCTTAAAAGGTCTGTTTGTAATTCTGTATGAATCTTTAAAGGTGAACCATTTTCAGTCCATATCGAAGCATATTTTTTTGCAGATTTTTTCGATCTAAAAGGAATTATTATCAAATTTAAAATCAACCACCACAAAAATTTTGGTATTTCAACCATTCTTGGATCTGATAAAAACTCTCTCAAATAAGAACCAACCGATTTTCCTGTTGGTTCTTCAGGAGTACCTAAGTTGACTAAAACTACAGCAATTTTACTAGTATTTCCGTGCATATACATTGGCTCTTTTTTGAATCGCATTTTTTTTCCTTCTAACTTTATAGAGATAATAATTCTTTAGCATGATTTCTTGTCGCAGATGTAATTTCAATGCCTCCTAACATACGAGCAATTTCTTCTATTCGTTCGAAATTTTCTAATTGCTTTACGTTAGTATAAGTTTTTTCATTTATTGTGATTTTTTTAACCGAAAAATGATGACTTGCTTGGCTAGCAACTTGAGGCAAATGTGTGACACACAAAACTTGTCTATCTAAACCCAGTTGCTTTAGCAAACGACCAACAACTTCCGCAACTCCTCCTCCAACTCCACTGTCAACCTCATCAAAAATAATAGTTGGTATTGAATTAGATAATGAGGCTACCACTGAAATCGCAAGAGAAATTCTTGATAACTCTCCACCTGAAGCAACTTTCGAGAGTGACTTTGGTTCGGCCCCTAAATGGCCTGCTACCTTAAATTCAATTTTATCAATTCCTTTTTTTGATGGTTCAGTTTTTAAACAAGAAACATCGAATTTACCACCAACCATTGATAATTTTTGAAGTAAATCAGTAACTAAATCAGAAAAAATTTGTAAAGTTTTTTTTCTTGATTTTGATAATTTATATGCCAAATCATAATAAGAATTTTCAGATTTCTCTTCTGCTTTTATTAAAGTCTCGATATCAGGATAATCGTTCAATGAATTAATTTTATCTACTTTTTCTGAGTACATATCATGAAGGTTCTCTGGCTTGGCTTTAAGTTTTCTTGAAAGCACAAAAATTTCTTCTATCCTAGATTCTAAAAAACTTAACCTACCAGGGTCAACATCAATTCTACTTAAATAATCTTTTAATGAGTAAACTACCTCTTGTAAATTAATACGAGCAGATTCAATTTCTTCAAAGATTTTTTTTAAATTTTGATCAATTTTTAATAAATTTTCAGATTTTGATTCTAGAGAATTTATTTGAGACAACAAAGATCCATTATCATTTTCAGAGATTAAAAAAACACTACTATTAACAAATTCTATTAAAGTAGCAATATTTGATAATTTAGAATGTTCTAATGTAATTTCACTCCATTCCCCTTCTTTCAGATCTAATTTCTCTAATTCACTTATTTGCCAATCTAATATTTCCTTCTCTCTTATTAAACTATCCGAATTTTTTTCAGCTTCTTGTCGTTTTTTTTTCAAATCTATCCAATCATAAAATTTTTTTTCTAAAGTATTTTTTGAATTAATTAATTCCCCGTATGAATCAATTAAAGAAAGTTGGAAATCAGGCTTAAATAAAGCCAAATTAGAATTTTGTCCGTAAATATGTATTAGATTACTCCCCAGATCTTTAAGCTGAGAGACATTTACACTGATTCCATTTATAAAAGATCTTGATCGGCCAGATATATCAATTATTCTTCTTAAAATGATTTTATTATCTTCGAGATATAATTCATTTTTTTTTAACCAATCGTTGATATGAGTTTTGTTAATGATAAATTCTGCACATATTTCTGCTTTGCTCGAATTTTTTTTAACTATTTCAGAATCACCTCTTCCACCCAAAACAAATGTTAAAGCATCAATAAGTATCGATTTCCCTGCTCCAGTTTCTCCAGTAAATACTGAAAAACCCTTATTAAATTCTATTTCTAAAAAATCAATAATTATAAAATCTTTAATGATCAAATGACTCAGCATAATTTTACTTTTTAAAATTTTAATAGAATATTTTTAGTTTTATAAATAATATTACTTTTTAATATAAGGAAATTCATACCATAATAATTTTTTTCTTAATACTTCAAAAAAACTCCAATTATTTGGATGCAGAAAATTTACAAAATTTAAAGATTTTTCAATAATTACTTTATCATTCGACGTTAAATTAAATTCCGATTGCATATCAAAACTTACGGAACATTTCGCACCAGCTACTAATTCAATACTAATCTTACTACGGTCAGAAATCACTATTGGGCGATTAGATAAAGTATGGGGTGCAATAGGAGCTAAGACTATACCCTCTAATTCAGGGTGCATTACTGGCCCACCAACCGACAAAGAATAAGCAGTTGATCCAGTTGGAGTAGCAATTATCAAGCCGTCTGATCTTTGGTTATACATAAAATTATTGTCAACTTCAACTTTTAATTCGACCATTTCAGAGCCACCACCCCTCGAAACAACAATTTCATTAAATGCAATTCCACTAAATAATTCTTTTTCATTCCTTTCAACAAATCCCTCAAGTAACGATCGCTTTTCAGTAATAAATTTTCCATCAATAATATCTCCGATTACCAACAACATTTTATCTAAGGTTATATCTGTCATAAAACCTAGTCTTCCAAGATTTACTCCAATTAGAGGAATATCTAATGGTGAAAATTGTCTAGCAATACTTAACATTGTGCCATCACCACCAATAACTATTATCAAATCAATTAATTTATCGTTTGATATTTGGTTTTTGCTATTTAAAAAATTTGAATTGTTTAATCCATCATCAGGATTATTAGAGTCAACAATTACTTTATGGCCTTCCTTTTCTAAAAAATTTACAAGTTTAGTTAAAGGCTCATTAATAGATGAATCATCTCTTTTACAAATAATTGCAACAGTCAAAAATTTGTTTTTCACGTTATAGTTATAAAAGAAGTATAAAAAATTTTTCTAATTAGATTTCAATGATAACAAATTCCTCAAAAAATCTTTTGAAAGCAATCCTATTTGACCTTGATGATACATTATGGCCAATCGTTCCAGTAATATTAAAAGCAGAAAATGCTTTATATGAATGGATCAAAATAAATGCTCCCAATGTAGCAAAAAATTACGATCTTAATTCCTTGAGAGAATTAAGAGATTCTGTTGCCAAAAAAAAACCAGATCTCAAACTTAATCTCATAGAATTAAGAAAAATGAGTCTAATTCAAGCTTTTAAATCGAGCAACTCAGATATTTCAAAAGTTGATAATGCAATGAATGTTTTTTTGAAAACAAGAAATCAAGTTGAATTATACGATGATGTTAGATCATGCCTGCCAAAACTGAAAAAAAAATATAAACTTGGTTCAATAACTAATGGAGGTGCTGACTTAGATGAAATTGAGATATCAAAATATTTTGATATCTCAATTTCTGCTTACAAGTTTGGCTTAGCAAAACCTAATCCAGAAATTTTTCTTTAAGCAAGTAAGTCATTGAAATTAAATCCAAATTTAATTGCATATGTTGGAGATAATTTAAAACTTGATGTTGAGGGATCCCAAAAAGCAGGTTTCTTTGGAATATGGCTCAACCGTTTTCAAAAACCTGTGCCTATAGATTGTAAACATATAACACCACATGCAACTTTTAATTCTTTACATAGTCTTGAAAATTGGTTAAAACAATAGACGATACAATAATTATTTGGAGAATTCATAAAAGTTTATTTAAGATGTTGATATGCATATTGATACACGCGCTCAAAAATTGTTAAAAACTTTGGTAGAACGTTATATTGCAGACGGGCAACCAATCGGCTCCAGGTCTTTAGCAAAAATTTCTGGACTTGATTTATCGCCAGCAACAATTAGAAATATTATGTCTGATCTCGAAGACTTAGGTTTTTTATCAAGTCCTCATACTTCAGCTGGAAGAATCCCAACACCTAGAGGGTACCGATTATTTGTTGATAGTCTTCTTACGGTTCAAGAAATAGACGAAAGTTCTCTAGAATTGAGGATAGAATCGGGAGTATCATCTCAAAAAATTATTACCAGTGCCGCACAAGTTCTTTCTTCCCTGTCACAATTTGCCGGAGTAGTTTTAACACCAAGACCTGATATGACTTTTCAAAGAATTGAATTCTTAAGACTTTCAAAAAAAAGAATCCTACTAGTAATCGTTGCTCCTAATGGAGATGTTCAAAATAGACTACTAAAAACCGAGATTGATTACACTCCATCTCAATTGATAGAGGCTGCTAATTATATTAATCAACATTATAGTGGTCAATCATTTGATGACGTAAGAGAAAAACTCAGTGATGAACTTGTTCAACTTAGAAAAAATATGATTGGTCTAATGCAAGCAGCTATGGAAGCAGGAAGTGATGTTGTAAATGAAGATAATGAAAACGTGGTTATTTCTGGCGAAAAAAATCTTTTATCAATTTCTGATTTTTCAGCAAATATAGAATCACTAAAAAAACTTTTCGATATTTTTGAACAAAAAACTAGCCTTGCAACCTTATTAGATATGTCTAGCAAAGCTAGTGGAGTAAAAATATTTATTGGTGGTGAATCTAAATTACTATCTCTTGAAGACTTAAGCTTAGTTACTGCCCCATACGAATCAAATGGTAAAACGGTTGGTACTCTGGGTGTGATAGGACCAACAAGAATGGCCTATGAAAGAGTTATCCCCATTGTTGACATAACCGCAAGGTTATTGTCAACAGCGTTATCGTATAGTAAAGATGATTAAATTTAAAATAAAGGTATATTATCTTTTACTGCATGAACCAGTTTCCTTTAGTTCGCTACAGACTCCGTATAGTGAAAGTGAATGATCAGTTAAATTAAATCCGCGTTCATTGGCAACTATTTGTTGACGGTCTTCAATCTGCTCATCGAAAAATTCATCTACACGTCCACAATCAAGACATACTAAATGATCATGATGTGAACCTTGATTTAATTCAAAAACTGCTTTACCAGACTCAAAATGGTTCCTCTTAAATAGACCAGCTTGTTCAAATTGAGTTAGAACTCTATAAACTGTAGCCAAACCCACATCTAAATTTTCAGAAAGCAAAATTTTATATACCTCTTCAGCAGATAGATGTCTCTTACTACTGTTTTGAAAGATTTCCAAAATTTTTAGTCTAGGAAGAGTTGCTTTAAGACCACTTGATTTTAGTTCAGAACGATTTAGTGACATGATTTATTAAAAAAAAAAAAAACGTACGTTATTATATAACTTTTAAGCGGTTTTAAAATTGTTATGAAGACGAAAAATAGTAAAGTTAATGTAAACTCAAGAAATTGTTCAATTTTTGTTGCTTTTATTCTAATAAATTGCCTTTTTGGATGCGGATTTAAAAATCTTTTGTCAAAAGATAATTCAAAAAAAGAAATTATAGAAAACAAAGTTTTTATAAAACAAAAGAATGATCAGAATAAACTATTTGGTATTATAAATGTTTATAGAGCTGACATTCAACAAGGAAACTTTATATCTAAAGAAATGGTTTCACAACTTGAAGTTGGAATGTCGCCTGAACAAATTATCTTTATTTTAGGTACCCCATTAATTGAAGATATTTTTAATGATAAAAGATGGGATTATTTGTTTACATTAAAAAGAGGTGATGGCCAATTTACAACTAGTCATCTAGAAATAAATTTTAAAAAAGGTGTTTTATTAAATTATAAGGTAACTGATTTGCCTGAGGAAAAAGAATATTTGCAGCAAATTTCAAATCCCAAAAAAAAATAGTATTTGAATGAAATATATGGTCATGAAAATTGCAATTGCTGGCGCGTCTGGTCGCATGGGAAAAATGTTAATCGAGTCTATTGCCTCATCAAAAGATATGTATCTTTCTGGCGCACTCGAGAAATCTAATGCACAATCTATAGGTTCAGATCCTTTATTATTCTTAGGGAAATTCTCAGAAATAAAAATAACTTCAAATCTAAATGAAGCTTTAAGTTCTTCACAATTTTTAATTGACTTTACAAAGCCTGAAGCTTCTATTAAAAATCTGCAATATTGCTCTTTAAAAGGCGTAAAAGTTGTATTGGGTACAACAGGTTTTAATAATGATCAACTTGATCAAATAAAATTATTTTCACAAAAGATACCAATTGTTATGTCTCCAAACATGAGTATTGGAGTTAATGCCACAATGAAGCTTATTGAAATTGCAACAAAATTATTACCAAAAGATTATGATATTGAAATTATTGAAGCACATCATAAAAACAAAATTGACGCTCCTTCTGGAACTGCAATCAAAATGGGTGAAATTATTTCAAAAGTTTTAAGTCTTGATTTGAAAAAACACTCTATTTTTGATAGGAGTAATAAACGTAGAGAAAGAGAAAAAAACATTATTGGTTTTTCTTCTATACGTGGTGGAGATATCATTGGTGACCACACAGTACTTTTTGCTGGGAGTGGTGAAAGAATTGAAATTACTCATAAATCTTCAAGTAGAAAAAATTATTCTAATGGCAGTCTTCAAGCAGTAAGATTTTTGAAAGATAAAAAAATAGGTTTATATAATATGCAAAATGTACTCGGATATGAGTAATTTTTTTAGTTAATTAAATAATGATCTCAAAACAATCTAGTATTTTTGTCGCTATTTCTCTAGCTTTTCATAGTATATTAATTTTTTCAATAATTTCTGAAAAAAAAATTAGAAAAAATGAATCTCTTCAAAACCAATCTATTTTTGTGGATTTAACTGATATCGAAGAATATAACTTAACAAAAAATTCAGAAAAGCCTTTAAAAAAAAATTCTCCTACACCAAGATTTTACGCTAAAAAAGAAGAAAAAACTAAACCTAAAAAAGAAAATAAACCGAGATTATTACCTGAACCAGAACCACTCCCTCAACCAGAACCACTCCCTGAACCAGAACCACTCCCTGAACCAGAACCACTCCCTGAACCAGAACCACTCCCTGAACCAGA
>MDTB01105254.1_pt1 | contig 51057 bp, 53 predicted proteins | sample 811161 | NCBI WGS metagenome assembly MDTB01 (sample SAMN05326650, study PRJNA326480) | marine metagenome | isolation source: seawater | place: Mediterranean Sea | collected 2009
AGATTTTAAAAGATTTACTAATTTTCATATTAATTTAAATTAAAATTAACATAGTAAAATGAAAAATAAAAATAAAACAGTGTGGTCAAAAAGACTTAATACTCCGACTTCGAAGTCTTTTCAAAGAATTGGTTCATCTATAAATGTAGATAGAAGACTCTATAAACAGGATATTTTTGCCTCAATTGTACATACGCAAATGTTGGTAAAACAAAAAATTATCCCCCCTTTAGAGGGAAAAAAAATTATCAAAGGTCTTAAAAAGATTAAATTACAGATTGATAGAGGAAAATTTGTTTTCAAAGAAAAGTTCGAGGATATTCATCTAAATATTGAAAAAAAATTATTTGATATTATAGGTCCTCCTGCGGGGTACCTACACACTGCTAGATCTAGAAACGATCAGGTGGTAACTGATTTTAAATTATGGGTAAAGGAATCTACAAAAGATATTTTAAAAAATATTTCAAGTTTTATGAAAATTTTAATCCAAAAAGCAGAAAAAAATATTGATACAGTGATGCCTGGATTTACGCATTTAAAAAATGCTCAACCGATTTCTTTTGCTCACTATCTATTAGCGTATTATGAAATGTTGAAAAGAGACAAAAAAAGATTTGAAAACAACTTGACTCTTTTAGATGAATCTCCTTTAGGTTCTGCGGCATTATCAGGAACCTCCTACAATATAGATAGAAATTTTACTTCTAAAAAACTTGGTTTCAAAAAACCTACTAATAATTCGATAGACTCTGTTTCTGACAGAGATTTTGCTATAGATTTTTTGTACGCCGGATCTGTATGTGCAATGCACTTATCAAGACTTGCTGAAGATTTTATTATTTTAAATTCCGACGCTTATAGATTAATCAGCTTTAATGATAAAATGTTAACAGGTTCATCTATTATGCCCCAAAAAAAAAAACCCGGATCCAGCAGAATTAATTAGAGGGAGAACAGGAATTAATTATGGAAAATTAAATTCTATACTTACGATAATGAAAGGTTTGCCAATTTCATACTTTAAAGATTTGCAAGATGATAAGGCCTTAGTTTTTGAGGGATATGATACTCTAAAAGATACTTTGGTTATGGGATACGAACTGGTTGATAATCTCAAACCTTCCAAAAATAGAATGATAGAAATGGCAAACCAAGGGTATACTACTGCAACGGATTTTGCTGATTATCTGGTAAAACAAAAAAAATTAACATTTAGAGATGCTTATACTGTTTCATCAAAGTTAGTTAATTATGCTGAAAAAAATAACAAGACTCTAGATAAATTATCATTAAATGAATTAAAAAAATTTTATAAAAATTTAGATCAAAAAGTTTTAAATGTTTTAAATGTAAGAAATTCTATGAATTCAAAAAAATCTTATGGAGGGACAGCAAGAAGCAATATTAAAAAAATGATAAGTAAATACAAAAAGGAAATGAGATGAAAATTCTTATTACAATAATAATAAGCTTTATTTTTTTATACGGGTGTGGAAAAAAATCAGAACCAAAATATCAAGGTAAAACTATAAACAAAATTATAAATATTTCTTAAATTATGTCTTATTTTAGATACTTTGGTAAAAAATTTTTTGTAGAAAGTTCATCAATATTTAATATTGCTAAAAAAAATAAAACTCCTTTTTATCTTTACTCTGAAAGACAGTTAAAAGAAAACTACAAAAACTTTCTGGAAACCTTTAAGTCAGTAAAACCACTGGTGTGTTTTGCTACTAAAGCAAATACTAATTTATCAATTTTAAAGATACTGAAAAAATTAGGCTGTGGTGCTGATGTTGTTTCTGGCGGAGAGCTTTTAAAAGCCATTAAAGCTGGTATAAAACCCAATAAAATAGTTTTTTCTGGAGTTGGAAAAAGTAAGGAAGAGCTAAAAATAGCTATTAATAAAAAAATTTTATTAATCAATATAGAGTCAGAAAGTGAGGCTAGTTTAATAAATAAAATTGGAAAAGAATCTAATAAAAAAATATCAGTAGGTTTTAGATTAAATCCAGATGTTGACGCTAGAACACATAAAAAGATTTCAACGGGAAGGTCAGAAAATAAATTTGGGGTATCGATAAAAAGCTTCTCATCTTTCTATAAAAATATTAAAAAATTTAAATATTTAAAAATTGAAGCGATAAGCGTGCATATAGGAAGTCAAATACTATCTGACAAACCTTATAAAAAGACTTTAGATATAATTACAAAAGTAGTTCGTAATCTAAAAATCAAACTAAAGTATGTAGATCTTGGTGGTGGATTCGGCATTAGTTATAAAAAAGGTGAAAAAATAATAAATTTAAAAAGTTACGCAAAACTTGTTGCTATTTTTAAAAAGAAATTAGGTTGTAATATTATTTTTGAACCTGGACGATCATTAGTTGGCAATACTGGTATATTGGTGAGTAAAGTTCAATATATTAAAAAAACAGAGAATAAAGATTTTGTAATTTTAGACGCGGGCATGAATGATTTTATGAGAACAGCCTTGTATGATGCAAGACATGATATTGTTCCAATAAATAAAAGTGGAAGTAAAAGAAGTCGGATAATAGAATTTGTCGGGCCTGTTTGTGAATCTACTTGTAAGTTTACTAAATACACAAAATATCATAAAATTTCTGAAAATGATTATGTTGGCATAACAAATGTTGGCGCATATGGAGCGTCTTTGTCTTCAAATTATAATACTAGGCCTTTAATTGCAGAAATTTTAGTAAGTAAAAATAAATTTAAAATTATCAAAAAAAAAACAAGATTTATACAAATTAATAAACTCTTAATGGAATTTATAAGGTCTTTAGTTTTTAATTTATTTCTTTACTTAGGCATTGTTATAATTTTTATTTTAGCTATCCCAACATTATTATTACCTAGCAAATATTCTTTATATTTTGGAAAAATTCTGGCTTATTATATTATTTTAATATTAAAGCTGATTTTAAACACTAAGGTTGTTTTCCATGGATTAGAAAACTTAAATAAATTTAATAAGTTTTTTATTGCCTCAGCCCATCAATCAATGTTTGAAACTTTTGTTTTACAAGTTCCTATCAACTATCCTATTTTCGTCGTCAAAAAAGAACTTATGAAGATTCCTTTGTTTGGATTATACTTAAAAAAAATAGGATCAATCGAAATAATTCGGGAAACTACTACTAAAGATAATTTAAATTTTTTAGATAGAATAAAAAAAACTACTGAGGATAACAATAGGCCATTATTGATATTTCCACAGGGAACCAGAGTTAAGTTTGGAGAAAGAGCTCCCTTTAAAAAAGGGATAGGTAGAATCTATGAGTCTTTAAATGTTCCGTGTATACCTGTTGCTTTAAACTCGGGAAAAGTCTGGCCTAAAAAAGGCTTCATGAAATATAGAGGAGATATACATGTTTCTTTTTTAGATCCTATAATGCCCGGAATAGAGAAAGATAAATTTGTCAAAGAGATTGAGGAAAAGATTTATCTAGAAACTGAAAAATACTATTAGTTTTCTTTTCGACCAAAATTACTTTTTTTTGTATCTTGTCCCGCTTTAATTATTTCTTTTCTAACTTCTTTTGTCGAGGTAAATATATTAAGCAATTTATTTCCATTTTTTTCTCTTATTGCTTTTTTCATTTCTTCTAAATTTTCAGAAAAATTATCTAAAGCCTTTAAAATATTCTCACTATTATCAATAAAGATATCACGCCACATAATAGGATCTGATGCGGCTATTCTTGTAAAGTCTCTCAAACCACCGGCGCTGTACTGAATTATATCTTGTCTTAATTTACTGTCATTATTTACAGCAGTTTTTACAATATTGTATGCTACTGCGTGAGGAAGATGACTTGTTAAAGATAAAATCTGATCATGTTCTTTATGGGACATTAGTTTTACTTTACTGCCTAGAAGGCCCCAAAACTTTTTAACTTTTTCAATATCATTTTTTTTTGCATCTTCAGAGGGAGAAACTATGCACCATCTGTTTTCAAAAAGTTCAGCAAAGCCTGCTTTTGGTCCGCTGTCCTCTGTTCCGGCAATTGGGTGTGAAGATATCCAAGAGATCTCATTTAAATTAAAATTTTCAATAATTTTATTAATTTCTTTTTTTGCTGAACCAACATCTGTTAAAATTGAATTACTTTTGATATTATTTTTTAAAGATAAAAGTATTTCTTTATAAGCGCTTAATGGTGCGGCTATTATTGTAATGTTGGCATTTTTAACTGAATCAATAATACTATTTGAAACTTCTACATCAAAACTTTCATTTTTAAGAAATGACACAACATCTTTTGATTTGTCGTATATACTAATTTTTTTAGCAACTTTTTTTTTTATTATTGCCCTTAAAACAGACGATCCAATAAGTCCACAACCAATAATTGTAATATGATCAAACATTATAATAATTTTTTTATTTCTGAAATAAATTTTTTATTTTCTTTACTTGTTCCTATTGTTACGCGCAAAGAATTTTTTATACCATAAATATTCATTTTTCTGACCAAAATACCCGCCTTTAATAAGGCATTAAAAATAAAACCAGATGATAGTTTAACATTGTTAAATTTCAATAGAAAAAAATTTCCATATGTTTCATTAGTTGTAATTTTGAGTTCTTGAAAAACTTTATAAAAAATTTTCCTCCACTTTATTACGTGTTTTATTTCTTTTTTTAACCATTTTTTATCTTTAATGGATTCTACAGCTGCTAGTAAACCTGGTCTATTAACATTGAACGGAGGTCTTAATTTATTTAAGCTATCGACTATATCTTTTGAGCCATAACCCCAGCCAACCCTAAGGCCTGCAAGACCATAGGCTTTTGAAAAGGTTCTTGTTATTAAAACATTTTTATATTTAGAAAAAAGTTTTAATCCAGAATGGTAATTCTTATTTTTAATGTATTCGCAGTAGGCATCATCAATAACTAATAGTATATCACTTCTTAAGTTTTTTCTTAAAAAAATTATTTCTTTTTTATCTATAAATGTTCCTGTGGGATTATTTGGATTTGCCAAAAATACAATTTTAGTTTTTTTACTAACACAAGAGAGAATATTTTTTATAGATATCTTAAAATTTTCTTCCTTAGCAAATATAACTTTTGCTCCCATTTTTTTACTATACATTCTATATATAATAAAACTAAATTTTGGAACAATAACCTCATCATTTTTTTTTTAAAAATGATCTGCAAATTAATTCCAATATTTCATCAGAACCAGATCCTAAGATAATTTTTTTTTTATCTAAATTGAAATTTTTTGCAATTATTTCTTTAAGAGCACTACCGTTTGAATCAGGGTATCTTTTAAAGTTTTTAGAAACTTTAATATATTCCTTAATTGCCTTGGGACTTGGTCCAAGAGCAGATTCATTTGCAGAAAGTTTTATTTTTCCTTTTGTGCTTTTAAGGGCCCCTAAACCTCCAACATATTTTTCAACATTTAGTCTTTTTGCTTTTGGTAATTTCATAATTATTTAATTTAATATATAAAAAGCTCAATTATTACTATATTTGATTTCTCATATAAAATTGACAAGTTTGTGACTATTTAGTACATATAAGTAGCGCCGATTTAACCAAATTGCGGGCGCTAGATAAATTTCGCTAAATAGGGTTTTGCCCAGTTTAGCTGGGCTTTTTTTTTATATGAACTACAAAACTGAAAAAATAAAAAAACTAATTATAAAGAAACCACTTAGGTTGGATTGTGGACAAACTGTTAAAGATTTTCCTTTAGCTTATGAGACGTATGGTAAATTAAACGAATTAAAAGATAATGCTATTTTGGTATTTCATGCGCTTACAGGAGATCAGTTTGTAAGTGGGATTAATCCTGTTACAAACCAAAATGGTTGGTGGTCTACAGCAGTTGGGCCAAACAAAGCTTTAGATACAAATAAATATTTTGTCATTTGTGCTAATGTTATTGGAGGTTGTATGGGATCCTGGGGACCTAAAGAAATTAATAAAGAAACAGGAGAGCCTTATGGTTTAAATTTTCCTGTTATAACAATTAGAGACATGGTCAAAGCTCAAGAGACTCTTCTAGATCACTTAGGGATAGAAAAACTTCTTTGTACTACAGGCGGTTCAATGGGTGGGATGCAACTACTTCAATTCTGCACAACTTTTCCTAATAAAACATTTTCTGCACTTCCCATTGCCTGTAGCACAAGTCATAGTGCACAAAATATTGCTCTAAACGAGTTAGCCAGACAAGCTATTATGTCTGATCCCGTTTGGGACAAAGGTAAATATCTTAAAAAAAATATACAGCCCAAAAATGGTTTAGCTGTAGCTAGAATGGTAGGTCATATTAGCTATTTATCTAAAAAAGGGATGCAAGAGAAATTTGGAAGAAAGCTTCAAGAAAAAGCTGATTATGAATTTAGTTTTGATGCTGATTTCCAAGTTGAGAGCTATTTAAGACATCAGGGTTTTAAGTTTGTAGAAAGATTTGATGCAAACTCTGTTTTGTACATTACAAGAGCAATGGACTACTTCGATCTATCAAGACAATTTAAAGGTGGTTTAGTTGAGGCATTTCGTAATCAACAAACTAAGTTTTTAATCATCTCTTTCTCATCTGATTGGCTTTATACCACAAAAGAAAATAAAGATATTGTTATAGCTCTTAATGCTTCAGGAGCGGATGTTTCTTTCGCTGAAATAAAAACTGACAAAGGGCATGACTCTTTTTTAGTGGATGAGCTAGAATTTTTAAAAACTATAAAAGGTTTTATAGACTCAATGCATATAAAATTTAAAAATGAAAAAAGAATTTAAAGTAATTGCAGATTTGTTACCCAAAAATGTCAGAGTGCTTGACGTTGGTTGTGGTGATGGATCTTTAATGAACCTCTTGATAAAAGAAAAGAACATAGAAGCTAGAGGTTTGGAAATTAAAGAGGAGCTCGTTAAAAAATGTATCAATAAAGGTCTCCCAGTAATAGAAGGAGATGCTGAGACTGAACTTCATCAATTTCCAGATCAGTCTTTCGATTTTGTAATATTAAGTCAAACACTTCAAGCTTTTTACAGTCCAGAAAAAGTTTTAAAAGATTTGTTGAGAGTTGGAAAGTCAGCAATAATTTCGATACCAAATTTTGGATACTGGAAAGTTAGAACAAGTTTATTATTTTTTGGAAAAATGCCTATGACTAAAACTCTTCCAAATAGTTGGCATGACACTCCTAATCTTCACATGTGTACTATTAAGGATCTTTTTAATTTTTGTTTAGAAAAAAACATAAAAATTGATAAAGTTGTAGGCCTTAATGAAGATAAAATTTCTTACATAAAGAAGAGTAATTTAGAAATAAAAAATTTATTTTCAAAACTTGGAATATTTTTACTAAGCTAGAATGTTAAATATTATAATCATTAAGTGTTTGTCAGACAATTTTAGTTATTTAATAAGAGATGAAAAAACAAATACTGTGGGCGTTGTTGATCCTTCTGAGTTTGAAGCTGTAGATTTTGAAATTAGCAAAACTTATAAAAAATTAGATTTTATTTTAAATACACACCATCATCAAGATCATATAGGAGGTAATAGAGATTTAAAAAAAAAATATAATGCAAAAGTTATTTGTTCATCTTATGACAAAAAAATAATTCCTGATAATGATATCAATAAAAATGATGGAGATAATTTTTCATTTGGTGAAACAAATTTTAAAATTATACACATCCCTGGACATACCAACGGACACATTGCTTACTATTCAAAAAAAAACGACATAATATTTACAGGTGACACTTTGTTTTCTCTTGGATGTGGTAGAATCTTTGAAGGAACTTTTAAACAGATGTTTGAGTCATTAGAGAAAATTAAAAACTTACCGAAAAATACAATGATTTATTGTGGACATGAATATACAAAAAAAAATGGAGAGTTCTGTATAAGTATTGATAGTGAAAATCAAAATCTTAAAAGAAGAATTCAAGAGGTAATAAATAGAAATAAAAAAAATGAACCTACAATTCCTGTATCTTTAAATAAAGAAATTGAAACCAACATATTTCTTAGATGCGAAAATGAACAAATCAAAAACAACCTTAAAATGCTAAATAATTCTAAATTTGAAGTTTTTAAGAAGTTAAGGAACTTAAAAGATAAATTTTAACATCATTCAACTTGACTTGAATATCTTTCAAGCTATATTGCCTTGAATTTGAAAGGACTTACTTTATGTCATTTGCAATTATTGAAACCGGTGGAAAACAGTACAAAGTTTCTGCAAGTAAAATACTTCAAGTAGAAAAACTAGATATCGAACAGGGCAAAACAATAAAATTTAAAAATGTTTTACTTTTGAACGATGATAAAAATACAGAAGTTGGAAATCCGAATATAAATGGGGCAATAGTTGAAGCTCAACTTTTGTCTAACGTTAAAGACAGAACGGTTATGGTTTTTCATAAAAGAAGAAGAAAACATTCACGAAAAAAAAATGGACATAGGCAAAGGCATTCTAAAATACAAATTACAAAAATACTTTCAAAAGATGGAAAAGTTATTGCCGAGGCAAAAGTCGAAGCTAAAAAAGTTGAAACTAAAAAAGAATTGACTAAAGATAAAACAAAAAAAATAAAAAAGGCAACAAAAAAATAGGAAGTAACTATGGCAACAAAAAAAGCTGGTGGGTCATCCCGAAACGGACGAGATAGTAAAGGTAGAAGGCTTGGGGTGAAAATATATGGATCTCAGTTAGTCATGCCTGGAAATATCATAGTTAGACAAAGGGGAACCAAAATTCATCCAGGTGAAAATGTTGGTATAGGTAAAGATCATTCAATTTTTTCTTTAGTAAAAGGTAAGGTCAAATTCAAAAAAGCAAAATTAAACAGAACTCTTGTTTCTGTTGTCCCTAATTAAAAAATAACTGTAGTTATTTAAACATCCAAAATGAAATTTTTAGATCAAGCAAAAATCTATATCAAAGCTGGTAACGGAGGTTCCGGTTCTGCAAGCTTTAGGAGAGAGAAGTTTGTTGAGTATGGGGGGCCTGATGGAGGAGATGGAGGAGATGGAGGTTCGATTATTTTTGAGTCAGAAAGAAACCTAAACACTTTAATTGACTTTAGATATTCCCAACACTTTAAAGCTGAGAAAGGTCGCGATGGAAGTAAAAGAAATAAAACGGGTAGAGGAGGAAAAGATCTTGTAATAAAGGTTCCTGTAGGAACCCAGGTATATGAAGAAGATAATAACACTCTCATATATGATTTTGTTAAGAACAAAGACAGATATCTGGTTGCCTCAGGTGGAAAAGGTGGATTAGGTAACGTTAGATTTAAAAGCTCTACTAATCGAGCACCAAAAAAAAAGACCAAAGGGAAAATAGGAGAAGAGTTTTGGATTTGGCTTCAATTAAAAGTTATAGCTGATATAGGGATCGTTGGTTTGCCTAACGCAGGTAAGTCTAGTTTATTGGCTTCAATAACAAGGGCAAGACCAAAAATAGCAAGTTACCCGTTCACAACTCTTGATCCAAATTTAGGAGTTTCTTATTATGATAATAAAGAGGTTACCTTAGCAGATATACCTGGTTTAGTTGAAGGGGCTCATAAAGGAATCGGTTTAGGAGATAAATTTTTAAGACACATAGAACGATGTAAAATTTTGCTACATTTAATTGATTTGTCTGAAGATAATTTGTTAGAAAACTATTTAAAAATTAGAGATGAGCTATCAAAATATGATAAAAATTTAAGTAAAAAAAAGGAGTTAATATTTTTTAATAAGTCTGATTTAGTTGAAAAAAAAGATATGATTAAAAAATTAAAAATTTTTAAAAATAAAATTAAGATTAAATTTGATATAATCTCAGTATTTTCTGAAGTAGACTTGATCAAAATAAAAAAAATATTGTTAAAAAATGTTAATAAATAATTCAAAAAAAATTGTTATAAAACTAGGTTCTTCTACAGTGGTAGATGGAAAGGGAAAATTTAAAAGAAATTGGGTAAACAGCCTAATTAAAGATATTAAGAAGTATAGGTCTAATAGAGATATTGTAATAGTTTCATCAGGAGCAATTGCATTAGGCCAAGGTTATTTAGGAACAAAAAAGAAGAAGATCCAACTCGAAATGAGCCAGGCAATAGCTTCTATAGGTCAAATACATTTAGCTGGAGAGTTTCAAAAATTATTTGATAAACATAAATTTAATATCGGACAGATTTTGATTTCTCCAGATGATACTGAGCAAAGAAGAAGGGCTTTGAATGTTAGAAGAACATTTGAAAACTTGTTTAAATTAAAGGCTATACCAATAGTAAATGAAAACGATACAACTGCAACAAGCGAAATTAAATATGGAGATAACGACAGGTTGGCTGCTAGAGTAGCTCAAATAATCGGGGCGGATACATTAATAATTTTTTCTGATGTTGACGGTCTTTATGACAAATCGAAAAATAAAAAAAAATTAATTAATGAAGTAAAAAACCTAAATAAAAAAATTTATGATTTAGCTGATAATAACATAAATTCTTACGGTTCAGGAGGAATGACTACAAAGTTAGATGCTGCGAATATATGTATTAATTCTGGATGCCACATGTTTATAGCTAACGGAATATATTTGAACCCTATAAAAAGAATGATAAAAAATAGAGTATATACATGTTTTAAACCTAAAATTTCAACTTTAGATGCTAGAAAAAAATGGATTATTAGTTCATTAAGTTCTGATGCAAAAATATTTATAGATAAAGGTGCCGCAAAAGCTTTGGCTAGTGGAAAAAGCTTATTGCCTTCAGGGATAATCAAAGTTGTAGGAAAGTTTTATAAAGGTGAAAATGTTTTAATTGTTGATATTAATGAAATTAAATTAGCTAGAGGTCTTTCTTCATTTTCTTCTGAAGAAATAAATAAAGTAAAAGGTCTTCAAAGTAGTCAAATTGGAAGAGTTTTAGGCTATTCTAGCAAATCTGAAATAGTTCATAAAGATGATATGGTAAAATTGTAAAATGAAATATTTAAATGAAATTGGAATTAACTCTAAAAAGGCCTTTCAAGACCTTTCTAGAATAAATGAGAAAAGAATAAATTCTGTTTTAGAAAGTTTTAATAAAAGTCTGTTAAGAAATAAAAGAAAAATTATAAGAGAAAATTTTAAAGATGTAAAAAATGTTAAAAGAAAGCATCTAGTGGATAGATTGATAATTAATGAAAAAAGAATTGAAGGTATCAGGGATTCTTTAAATAAAATAAAAAACTTTAAGAGTCCTATAGGGAAAGTGCTAAAAAGTTGGAATAGACCAAATGGACTTAAAATAAAAAAGGTTATGACTTCTATAGGTGTTATAGGAGTGATATACGAGAGCAGACCTAATGTTACCGCTGATGTAGCAGCTCTTTGTCTTAAATCGGGAAATTGTTCTATTTTAAGAGGTGGTTCAGAAGCTTTTAACTCTAATAAGTTAATTGCTAATATTTTTAGAAATTCTTTAACAAAAAATGGTGTTAATAAAAATTGTATGCAATTTATAGAAAAAAAAAATAGAAAACTTGTTAAATACTTACTGTCAAATATGTCAAAATATATTGATGTGATTGTTCCTAGAGGAGGTAAAAGTCTTGTTGAAAAAGTTCAAAAATTTTCACGAGTACCTACTATTGGTCACCTAGAAGGGATGTGTCATATTTATGTAAATAAAAATTCTAATATAAATATGGCTTCAAAAGTTATTCTCAATGCAAAAATGAGAAGAACGAGTATCTGTGGTGCGGTAGAGACTATTTTGATTGACGATAAAGTTATCAAAAGTCATGGGGTTCCTATTATTAACAAATTAGTTTCAGCTGGATGTTTAGTATTGGTAGATAAAAAAATAAACAGAATGTTTAATAATAAATTAAAAATAGCAAAAGAAATCGATTGGAGAACAGAATATTTAGATGCAAAAGTTTCTATAAAATCAGTGTCGGGTGTTGATGAGGCAATTTCTCATATAATAAAATATGGAACAATGCATACTGACAGTGTGATAACTTATAATAAAAAAATAGCTAAAAAGTTTTTAAATGGTGTAAATAGCTCTATTGCTATGGTGAATGCTTCAACGCAGTTTGCAGACGGAGGAGAGTTTGGTTTTGGGGGTGAAATTGGAATTTCAACAAATAAATTACCACCGAGAGGACCTGTCGGAATAGATCAGTTAACATCTTATAAATATGAAGTAATTGGAAAAGGAACAGTAAGATCTTAAATTAATAATGGGAAAAAAATTGATAGGCATATTTGGTGGGAGTTTTGATCCGCCTCATAAAGGTCATTCAATCATTTCTTCTATAAGTATTAAAAAATTGAAACTCAATAAACTTTTTTGGGTTATTACAAAAAAAAATCCATTGAAGAAGAAGCCTTTTTTTAAATTGGCTAATAGATTAAAGAAGTGTAAAAAAGTTATTAAAGATAATAAAAAAATAGAATTAAAATACTTGGACAAAACACTTAAATCATCAAAAACTATAAACATTCTAAAATACTTTAGAAAAAAAAACAAAAATGCTCAATTTTTTATAATTATTGGAGCTGATAATTTAATCAGTTTTCATCTTTGGAATAATTGGAAACAGATAGTAAAATTAAGTAAATTGGTAGTTTTTCCTAGAACGGGATATGACAAAAAAGCCAAAAAATCTGTTATAGTAAATCATCTGAATAAAAAAAATATTATATTTATAAAAACTAAAAGAATTAATATTTCTTCTTCCAAGATTAGAAGATATTATTTAAATTGAATTTTATGGAAATATTGCAAATAAAAGAAATAGTCGAAAAAACTTTAGATGAAAATAAAGCAAATAATATCATTTCTATAAATCTGAAAAAAAAATCTCACATAGCTGATTATATGATAATAGCATCCGGCACTTCATCTAGGCACCTTCAATCACTCTCAGAAATTTTAGTTTTAAAGCTTAAAAAGTTAGGTATTTTAAATTGTCGTATCGAAGGAAAAGAAAGCAATGATTGGAAACTAGTAGATGCAATAGATGTTATTGTTCATATTTTTCATCCGGATAAAAGACGTTTTTATGATCTTGAGAAAATGTGGTCAGAGTCCCTACCAAAAGAAAAGGTTATGTTATGAAAAAAATAGTTTTTTACACCTCTCTTATTTTTTTGTTAAATTTTAATTTTTCTTTTTCTAAAAATACAGATGAATTTTATAAAAAAATAGATCTCTTTGGTGAAGTTCTTGAAAAAATTAAAAATGAGTATGTAAATGAAATTGATCAATCAGAAGTTATGGAATCTGCAATTAATGGAGTACTTCAATCATTAGATCCTTACTCGGCTTACATGAGTCCTGAATTATTTAAAAGTATGCAAACAGATTCGAAGGGTGAATTTGGAGGGCTTGGCATTGAAATAGGAATGGAGTCTGGAGTGGTTAAAGTTATAGCACCTATCGATGATACTCCGGCTTCAAAAGCTGGAATTAAAGCTGGTGATTTCATTGTTCGAATTGATGGTAAACAAGTACAAGGTAAGTCTTTAATGGAAGCAGTAAAATTAATGAGGGGACCAGTTGGTTCTGAAACAATGTTAACAGTTAGAAGAAAAGGGAAAAAACAAGCTATTGAATTTAAAGTTAAAAGAGCAATCATTGAAGTTAAGTCTGTCGATGCAAAAATTTTAGGTGATAAAAAAGATATTGGTTATATCAAGCTAAAATCATTTAATGAAAATAGCGATGAACAATTTGTTGAAAAAATAAAAGTTTTTGAAAGCAAAAATAAATTAAAAGGATATATATTGGATTTAAGAAATAATCCGGGTGGCTTATTAAGTCAGGCAATAAATATTGCTGATGTTTTTTTAGAAAAAGGTGAAATTGTTTCAACAAAGGGTAGAAAAATTATTGAGACTAGAAAGTTTTTTGCCAGACCAGGAGATGATGTTAAAGGAAAGCCCGTGATAGTAATTATTAATAAAGGATCAGCTTCAGCTTCAGAGATAGTAGCAGGGGCACTTAAAGATCATAAAAGGGCAATTCTTCTAGGAGAAACTACTTACGGTAAGGGATCAGTCCAAGCAGTAATACCTTTAAAAAATGGAGGAGGTATGAGGCTAACAATATCAAAATATTATTTACCTTCTGGTAAATCAATATCTGAGGTCGGTGTTACTCCTGATATTCTTGTGGAGGAAGAAGAAGATGAATTTAAGATTAATACCAAAACGGACAATCAATTAAATTACGCTTTAAATTTGCTTAAATCATAATATGCAAAATAAAATTCTTCCCTTGAGAATTGGAGTTGGGATAGCAGTATTAAACAAAAGTAATAAAGTTTTTGTAGCAAAAAGAAAAGATAATCCGGTTGACAAATGGCAAATGCCTCAGGGTGGGGTTGATCAAGATGAGGATTTGTTAACTGCTATGAAAAGAGAACTCTTAGAAGAAACGGGTATATCTAGCATTAAGATTATAAAAGAACTAAATTACTGGTTAGAATATGAATTACCAAAGAGACTTTTGGGCATTATTTGGAAAGGAAAATACAGAGGTCAAAAACAAAAGTGGTTTATAGTTAGATTTGAAGGAAATGAAAGTGAAATAAATATCAAAACAACAAAGCCAGAATTTATTGAGTGGAAATGGTTAGAAATAAAAGAGTTACCAAACGTTATTGTAGATTTTAAGAAAAGTTTATATATAAAATTAACTTCTGAACTAGAAAAAATTACTTTTTAAGCTCTTCTAAAGAATTTATTTTATAAGATAAAATATATTTTTCTTTATCTTTAATCTGATTGTTATCAAATTCTTTTTTGGAATTTTCTAAAATTTTATTTATATATTCTTGTGAAATTTCTTTTATATTAATAACCGTTGAAGATAAAATTAAAAGAGTATTTTTAAAAAACTCTACCGTTCCCTCCTCAACATAAAATTTTTCAGAAATTTTGTCTGATATCACCTCAATAAAACCTGGTCTTAAAAAAGTAATTAAAGAAATGTGATCTTTTAATATTGTCATTGAGCCTTCAAAAGCTGGAATAGTTGCCTCTTTTATTTCAGATTTAATTAACATTTTATCAGGAGAAATTATTTCTATATTAAATTTATCAGACATTATTTTGCTGCTGTTTCTTTTTCCATTTTTTCTGCCTTCTCTATGGCTTCTTCTATTGTTCCCACCATATAAAAAGCTGCTTCAGGAAGCTTATCGTGTTCTCCTTTGCAAATAGAGTCGAAGCCTTTGATTGTAGAATCTAGGTCTACTAATTTTCCTGGAGACCCTGTAAATACTTCAGCCACAAAAAATGGTTGGGACAAAAATCTCTGAATTTTTCTGGCTCTCGCAACAGTTAGTTTATCTTCTTCCGAAAGCTCATCCATTCCTAAGATCGCTATGATGTCTTGTAATGACTTATAGGCTTGTAATATTCTTTGTACTTCTCTTGCTACTCTATAGTGTTCTTCCCCTACCACTCTTGGATCTAAAATTCTTGATGTAGAGTCTAGTGGGTCGACTGCAGGGTAGATTCCCAGTTCGGCTATTTGCCTAGAAAGAACGGTTGTAGCATCTAGGTGTGCGAAAGAAGTTGCTGGAGCAGGATCTGTTAAATCATCAGCTGGAACGTAAATAGCTTGCACAGAGGTAATTGATCCTTTTCCTGTAGATGTAATTCTCTCTTGAAGATTTCCCATGTCTGTTGCTAATGTTGGCTGGTAACCGACTGCGGAAGGAATTCTTCCAAGTAAAGCTGAAACTTCTGATCCAGCCTGAGTAAATCTAAATATATTGTCTATGAAAAATAATACATCTTGACCCTCTTTGTCTCTAAAATATTCTGCAACTGTCAATCCTGTTAATCCCACTCTTGCCCTTGCTCCAGGAGGCTCATTCATTTGACCATACACCAGTGCTGCTTTTGAACCTTTGCCGTCTTTCTTAATTACTCCAGACTCAATCATTTCATGATAAAGATCGTTCCCTTCTCTTGTTCTTTCTCCAACTCCTGCAAAAACTGAAAATCCTCCATGCGCTTTTGCAATATTGTTTATTAGTTCCATAATCGTAACAGTTTTGCCAACTCCAGCACCTCCAAATAAACCTATCTTACCTCCTTTAACGTATGGAGCTAGAAGGTCTACAACCTTAATTCCTGTAACCAGCATTTCAGTCTCCGTTGCTTGTTCTGTAAATTTTGGAGCTTGTCTGTGTATAGGCCAATTTTCTTTAGTTTTTATTTCACCTTTTTCATCAATAGGCTGACCAATTACATTAATTATTCTTCCTAAAGTCTCTGGTCCAACTGGAACACTAATTGGAGCGCCAGTATTTTTAACTGCATCACCTCTTTTAAGTCCTTCGGTAGAGTCCATCGCAATGGTTCTAACACTATTCTCACCTAGGTGTTGGGCAACTTCTAAGATTAGCTTATTTCCCTTGTTGTTAACTTCAAGAGCCGTATAAATTTCTGGCAGGTCTTTCTCAAAACTTACATCGACTACGGCTCCAATGAGTTGGGTTATTTTTCCTAAATTTTCCATTATTATAAACTTTCAGCTCCTGATATTATTTCTATTAACTCCTTTGTAATAGCAGCTTGCCTACTTCTGTTATAGTTTATGGTTAACTTATCAACTAAATCTCCTGCATTTCTTGTTGCGTTATCCATTGCTGTCATCCGAGAACCTTGTTCACTTGCAGCATTTTCAAGAAATGCTTTAAATACCTGAGTAGAAATATTTTTTGGAAGAAGATCCTCCAATATTTCATCTTCATCTGGTTCAAATTCATAAAAATTATTATTATCCTCTTCTGAGTTTTTAATTTTATTTGTCGGTATAATTTGTTGTGCTTGGGGTATTTGAGTAACTACATTTTTAAAATTATTGTAAAATAAAATACACTTGTCAAATTCATTTTTTTCAAAAAGATCTAAAATTTTTTTACCTACTTGCTCAGCTTCATAAAAAGTAATTTTTTTTTTTATCTTTAAAGCTTACTTTTTCAACAATATATTTGCCATAGACCCTTTTTAATTGATCAAGGCCTTTTAAGCCAACTGTAATAATTTTTAAATTTTTTCCATCTTTTAAAATTTTTTCAAAGTGACTTTTTGCTAGTTTGCAAATATTTGAATTAAAACCTCCGCACAAACCTTTGTCTGCTGTCATAACAACACATAAATAAGTGTTATCTCTTCCTGTTCCTGTTAGTAATTTTGGAGCATTTTCTGGATCGCTTATAGAGTTTGTGAGATTTAAAATTATGTTTTGAATTTTTTCACTATAGGGTCTTCCTTTTTCTGCATTTTCTTGGGCTTTTTTAAGTTTAGCAGCAGCCACCATCTTCATGGCTTTCGTAATTTTCTGTGTAGATTTTACACTAACAATTCTTTTTTTTAAATCATCTAAGCTTGGCATTATTTTTTTATCTTTTTATATTCTTCTATAACTTGAATAATAGAGTCTTCACTTTCTTTCTCTAATTTTCCAGAAGACTCTATGGAGTCTATAATTTCTGATTTTTCATTTTTAATTTTTTTAATAATTTCAGTTTCAAAAGATTTGATCTGACTTAAATCAACATCATCCAAATATCCTCTGACGCCCATGAATACTGAGATTACCTGCTCAGATACTGTCATTGGTGAATACTGATACTGTTTTAAAAGCTCAGTTAATTTAGCACCTCTGTTCAATAGTTTTTGGGTTGAAGCATCAAGATCCGAGCCGAACTGAGCGAAAGCAGCCATTTCTCTATATTGCGCTAATTCTAACTTAATAGAGCCAGCAACTTTTTTCATTGCCTTTGTTTGTGCTGCGGAACCAACTCTTGAAACTGAAAGACCTACATTTACAGCTGGTCTGATGCCTTGGTTAAAAAGTTCAGTTTCTAAAAATATTTGTCCGTCAGTAATAGATATTACATTTGTCGGGATATAGGCTGAAACATCTCCAGCTTGTGTTTCAATTATTGGCAGAGCTGTTAGGGACCCGCCTCCTTTGGATTCGTTTAGCTTTGCTGCTCTTTCTAATAATCTGCTATGAAGATAAAAAACGTCACCTGGATATGCTTCTCGTCCTGGTGGTCTCCTTAAAAGTAATGACATTTGTCTATAAGCTACAGCTTGTTTTGATAAATCATCATAAATAATTAGTGCGTGCATTCCGTTATCTCTAAAGTATTCTCCAATAGTACATCCAGTATAAGGAGCTAAAAACTGTAAGGGAGCTGCATCCGAGGCAGTTGCTGAAACCACTGTTGTGTATTTCATTGCGCCTGCTTCTTCTAATGTTTTGACTATTTGTGCTACTGTAGATCTTTTTTGACCGATAGCTACATAGATGCAGTATAGTTTTTTCTTTTCATCACTAGAGTCATTTACTAATTTTTGATTTATGATTGCATCAATAGCAACGGCTGTTTTCCCAGTTTGTCTGTCACCTATAATCAATTCTCTTTGCCCTCTTCCAATTGGTATTAAAGTATCAATTGCTTTTAGACCAGTTTGCATTGGTTCATTAACAGATTGTCTGGGAATTATTCCTGGTGCTTTAACTTCAACTCTTTGTCTTTTAACTTTTGAGCTAAGATTTCCCTTTCCATCAATTGGGTTCCCAAGTGCATCTACTACCCGACCTAAAAGTTCTTTACCAACTGGCGCATCTACGATTGATCCAGTTCTTTTTACTGTACTTCCTTCTTTAATTTTCCTGTCATCTCCAAAAATTACTACTCCAACATTATCATTCTCAAGGTTAAGAGCCATGCCTTTGGAACCATCTTCAAACTCTACCATTTCACCAGCCTCAACATTATCCAATCCGTAGATACGTGCTATTCCATCCCCTACAGATAAGACTTTTCCAATTTCAGATATTTCTGCTTTTTCTCCGAAATTTTTAATCTGCTCTTTTAATAGTTTTGTAATTTCTGATGGATTTATTTGCATATTAATTTTCTAACATTCCCTCTTTAATTTTTCTCAATCTATTTTTTATTGATGTATCAACCATGAAACTTCCCAGCTGAACTCTGAATCCACCAATTAAATTTTCATCAACTTTATAATTAAATTTAATTTTTGAGTTAATTGCCTTTGAAAGTTCATCATTAATTTTTTTTAATTCCTCATTTGTCAAAGTTTTTGATGAAGTCAGTTCTGCATTTATTTCCCCTCTCTTAATAGAAGATAGTTTTAAAAAGCTTAATATCATTTTGTTCAAAAAAAATATTCTTCGTTTTAAAACCAATAATAATAAAAAATTTTTTAATGGCTTAGAAAAATTCATTACTTCTGAAATCTTGTTTATTGCTAATTGTTGATTATGAATTGTTTGAGTAGGATTTTTAATAAAATTCTGAAATTCTTTATTATTATTGTATAGCTCTAAAAGATCTTGCATATTTTTTTCAATATTTAACAATTCAGATTCTTCATGGGCTATCTCGAACAATGCTTTAGCGTACCTTGCCGAAGTTTCTGTTGAAAAGGATTTATTTGAACTCATTTTAATTAGTATTGATAGTTTTTATAGAAGAACAGAATTCTCGTATCATAAGAGCCTATGCTCTTCAAGATGACTCATTAAGTAAAATTAATAGGATCAACATCAACCGTGAGTTTAATTTTTTTAGATATTTGAAGATTTTCCAAAATAAACGCTATTTTTTTTTGAACTAAATTCGCATTTTTTCCTCTAATTAATAACCTGGTCCTATATTTCTTTTTAATCCTAAAAATTGGTGAGTCAACAGGACCAAGGACATCCACTTCATTAATCGAAACAAGCTTATTTTTAATTTCTTGGGCACCTCTAAAACTATCAGTATTTGAATTTGATGACACTATGATTGATATTAATCGATAAAAAGGAGGAAGCTTATTTTTTTTCCTTAATTCTAGTTCGCTATTAAGAAATTTTTCTGGATTGCTCTCTAAAATATCTTTCAAAGTTTCATTTGTGGGGGTAGTAGTTTGATAAATTATTAGAGATTTATTAGAAAATCTTCCCGCTCTTCCACTTAATTGATTATAAAGTTGAATATTTTTTTCTGTTGATCTTAAGTCATAACCTTTTCCTGAAAAGTCTGCATCAACTACCACGATACAATTCAATTTTTTAAAATTAAATCCTTTAGATATCATTTGTGTTCCAACTAAAATATTAATTTTATTTTTTTCAATTTGTTTAATTATACCTATTGTTTCTTTTTTTTTTAAATAATCGCTAGAAAAAATTTTTATTATTTTTTTTGGAAATTTAAGTTTTAGTTCTTCATATACTTTTTCTACACCTGGTCCGTACATATGAAAATCACAATAACTTTTTTTTATTTTGCACTCTCTTTCCTTTTTAGATTTAAATCCACAATGGTGACAAATTAATTTATCTATAGATCTGTGATAAGTTAAATATATAGAACAATCAGGGCAGGTATACTTGTATCCACATTTTTCACAAATCACAAAAGGTGCATACCCTCTTCTATTCAAAAAAAATAAAACTTGTTCTTTTTTTTCTAAATATTGTTTAATTAAATCTATAGTTTCTTCTGCTATAAATTCATTTTTTTTTAGTTTTGATAAACTTAGATTAATTATTTTTGTATCTGGTAATGGAAAGTTGCTAAATCTTTTTTTTATTCTTGTAATATTGTATTTTTTATTCTTAATGTGATTATATGTTTCTAAAGAAGGAACAGAAGTAACTAATATAGCAGGAATATTTTCAAATGAAGCTCTTGAGATTGCCATATCTCTAGCATTATAAATTAAGCCTTCATCTTGTTTGTAGGACGGGTCATGTTCTTCATCCACAATAATTATTCCTAGATTTTTAAAAGGTAGAAGCAACGATGATCTAGCTCCAATTACTAGCTTGATTTTATTATTAATTATTCCTTGCCAAATTATTCTTTTATTTTTTGGAGTAATCTTAGAGTGCCATACTGCAGGCTCAAAACCAAAATACTCTGATAACCTATTTTTAAATTGATTTGTAAGAAATATTTCTGGAAGTAAAATTAATGCCTGTTTATTTTGTTTTATAATTTCTTTAATTAATTCAAAATAAACTAAAGTCTTGCCTGAGCCAGTAATTCCTTGAAGCACAGATACATTAAAATTTTTCTTTAATAAGTTAAGCTTTTTAAAAGAACTGGACTGTTCGTTGTTTAATTTATAGTTTTTTTTTCTTACTATAATTTTTTCATAATCTTTACTCTCGGGTTTTAAAAGATTATTTACATCGCCTAAGCACATTTTTAAAACCATGCCTTTGGGTGAAAGATTATACATTGAAAACCAATTAATAAATTTAATTAAGTTTCTTCCTATTGATATATTGTTTATTTTTTTTTTCAATTTTTTTAATGTTAATTTTTTTTGATGTCGGTTGAATTTTGTCCCATATTACACCGGTCACTAATTGTTTCCCAAATGGAACTAATACACAATCACCCTCCTGCACTTTTTCAATAGAACCCGTGCTGTATGTAAATGCGTGATTAAATATCTTCGGTAATAAAACAGGAACTTCCATACCTAGATTTTAATTGATCTTACGTTAATTAAAAATGAATTGGTCTTTTATCAACAGCTAAGGCGGCTTCTTTAATTGCCTCTGTGTGAGTTGGATGAGCATGACAAGTCCTAGCTATATCCTCAGCACTTGCGCCAAATTCCATAGCAAGTGCCATTTCTGCTATCATGTCTCCGCAATGCGGTCCAATAATATGAACTCCCAGAACTTTGTCTGTTTTCGAGTCAGCCAGAATTTTTACAAATCCTTCAGTTTCGTTATTTACTTTTGCTCTTGAATTAGCAAGAAAGGGAAATTTTCCTATTTTATAAATTTTATTTTCAGACTTTAGCTGTTCCTCTGTTTTCCCTACGCTAGCAACTTCTGGTGAAGTATAAATAACAGCTGGTATTACATCGTAGTTAACATGTCCAGCTTGTCCCGCCAAAATTTCAGCTACTGCTATTCCCTCTTCTTCTGCTTTATGTGCAAGCATCGGACCTTTAATTACATCTCCGATAGCATAAATATTGCTAAGGTTGGTTTGAAGTTTTTTGTTAACTTCTATAAAGCCTTTTTTATCTTGTTTGACACCAGTTTCAGCAAGATTTAGACCTTGCGTATATGGTTTTCTTCCAACAGAAACTAGAACTTTGTCACATTCTATTGTTTCAATTTTTTTTGTTTTGTTGTCAGTGTACTTTACGATTACTTTGTCTTTTCCACTTGATACAGACGTAACTTTGCTATTTAATTTAAATTTAATTCCTTGTTTACCAAGTATTTTTTGAAATTCATTGGACACTTCCCTGTCCATACCGGGAGTTATAAAGTCTAGATATTCTATTACTGTAACTTTTGTGCCCAGCCTAGACCATACGGAGCCCATTTCTAACCCGATATACCCACCGCCTATGACAACTAATTCATTAGGTACTTTTGAAAGTGAAAGAGCTCCAGTAGAAGATAATATATTTTTTTCATCTATATTTATTCCTGGAAGTGAAGTTGGAGCAGAACCAGTTGCAATAACAATATTTTTTGTTTTATATAAATTTTTACTACCACCCTCCTCAACAATTACTTCGTTTTTAGAAGTTATAACTCCTTTTCCTCTTAAATAAGTTACTTTGTTTTTTTTAAATAAAAATTCTACACCCTTGGTCAGTGTTTGAACTGACTTATCTTTATTTGTCATCATTTTTTGAATATTGAGCTTGATGCTGTTTATTTCTATTCCCTGTTGATTAAAGTCTTTTTTGGCTTTGTAATAGTTTTGGGACAAATTCAGTAAACTTTTTGAGGGTATGCACCCAACATTAAGACACGTTCCACCTAAAGTGCTTCTAGATTCAACGCAAGCAGTTTTAAGACCTAGTTGTGATGCTCTTATAGCGCATACATAACCGCCTGGTCCTCCTCCTATAATAATTACATCAAAATTACTTTCCATTATTACAAGTTCAAGAATAATCTTTTAGGTTGTTCAAGACCTTCTTTTACAGTTTTTAAAAATGAAACAGCTTCTTTCCCATCAATTATTCTATGATCATACGAAAGAGCTAAATACATTACTGGTCTTACCTCAATACTTCCATTTACTACGATTGGTCTTTCGACAATATTATGCATTCCCAAAACTGCTGACTGTGGGGGGTTTAAAATTGGTGTAGATAACATTGAACCATATATGCCTCCATTTGTAATTGTAAATGTTCCTCCCTGCAAATCTTCAATAGTAATTTTTCCATCTCTTGCCTTATTTCCTAAATTTGCAATGTTACTTTCTATATCAGCAAAAGACATTTCATCTGTATTTCTCAGTACTGGAACTACTAAACCTCTATCAGTTCCTACGGCGATGCTTATGTTGTAGTAATTTTTAAAGACAATTTCTTCATCCTGTATCTCAGCGTTAATTGAAGGATAATTTTTTAATCCTATAACACAGGCTTTTACAAAAAAAGACATGAAGCCTAATTTTACAGAATATTTTTTCTGGAAATCATCTTTATATTTGTTTCTCATAAAAATTATTTCTTGCATATCTACTTCATTGAACGTAGTAAGCATTGCAGCATTTTCTTGAGCTTCCTTTAACCTTTTTGCTATTGTTAGTCTTAGTCTTGTCATTTTTATTCGTTCTTCTGGACCATGAGCTTTTTTTCTTTGAGATGGAGCAGGTTTAGATCCCATCAAATTCATTATGTCTTCTTTTAATATAATTCCATTTTTTCCAGAGCCTCTTACTTCTTCTAAATCAATCTTTTTCTCTATTGCTATTTTTCTTGCTGCAGGCGATACGATTGGGGTCTCAGATTTTGTTTTAATTTCTTCATGAACTTCTTCTAGAATTAAGGGTTTTTCTTCAACTTTCTTTTTAGAAATCTTTTTTTCAGAGCTTAAAATTAAAGGGAGGTCCTCGTTATTAACTTCTTTTTCTTTTGATAGTTCTTTCTCAACATTTGAAGAAGATTTGTTGGCTGGAGGAGAATATTTTTTTATTTCTTCTATTTTTTTTGATTTTAAGTTAGAAGCACCTACTGTTCCGAGCAATGAACCAACGTTTACAGTTTCACCTTCTTTTACAACTATTTTTTCTAAGGTTCCGCTACTTGGGGATGGTACTTCTACATTAACTTTGTCAGTCTCAAGTTCTACTAGTGGTTCATCTGAACTAATTTTATCTCCTTGGTTTTTAAGCCATTTAGAGACTGTTGCTTCTGTTACAGACTCGCCTAATGCTGGAACTAATATTTTTTCTGACATTAATTAAATTTTCCTACTACCTTTTCTAATATTTCTTTTTGTTGTGCAAGATGTTTGTTGAAATTTCCGGTCGCAGTTGATGCAGAAGGTTTTCTACCTATGTATTTTACTTTATTGCTTTTAGATTTAACGATTTCTAGTGTTCTTTCTACGTAATTTCTAGCTGAATTCCATGCACCCATATTTTGTGGTTCTTCTTGGCACCAATAAAATTTAGCATTTTTATATTTTTTAAGCTCCAAAGCTAAATTTTTGACCGGAAAAGGGTAAAGTTGTTCGATTCGAATAAAGACAACTTCGTCATTTTTAGCTTTTTCTCTAGCTTCGATTAAATCAAAATAAATTTTTCCTGAACAAATTACGACCTTTCCAATTTTCTTGTCTTTTTTCAATTTTAGCAAGCCACTTCCTTTTAAATATGAATGATCTTTTAAAACTCTATGAAATGTATTTTTTTTAGTAAAATCTTCTAAGTTTGAAATACATCTTTTGTGCCTTAATAATGACTTCGGAGTCATAACAACTAAAGGTTTTCTAAAATCTCTATGCATTTGTCTTCTTAAAACATGAAAATAATTGGCAGGCGTAGTACAATTTACTACTTGTATATTTTCACCGGCACAAAGCTGTAAAAATCTTTCTATCCTTCCTGAAGAATGCTCAGGCCCTTGTCCTTCATATCCATGAGGCAATAACATTACCAATCCACTAGCTCTTCCCCATTTAGACTCACTTGAGGTTATAAATTGATCTATAATTACTTGTGCTCCGTTAGCAAAGTCTCCAAATTGCGCTTCCCATATAACTAAAGTCTCTGGTTCAGATAGAGAGTATCCAAATTCAAATCCTAATACTGCTAACTCTGAAAGAAGGGTGTCTATAATTTCAAACTTTTTCTGTTTAGCTGAAATGTTATTCAAAGGAATATATCTCTCATTAGTGTTTTGATCTCTGAGTACCGAGTGTCTTTGACTAAAAGTTCCTCTACCAGAATCTTGCCCCGATAATCTAACCGAGTAACCTTCTTCTAAAAGAGTTCCTAAAGCAAGATTTTCTGCCGTAGACCAGTCGATAGAATTGTTTGAAGTAAAAATTTTATTCTTATTTTCAAATATTTTTTTTAAAGTTTTATGAATTAAGAAATTATCTGGAATTGAGGTTATTTTTTTTCCTATTTCCAAAATTTTTATTTTATCAACTCCACTTAAGCCTCTTTTGTCTTTTCCTATAGCTGGTTTGAATCTTGACCAGGTTCCATCAAACCATTTTAAGTCAGATTTATAATTTTTTGACAATTCAAATTCTTTTTCTAAATATTTTTTGTAATCAATCTTATTTTTCTTAATTTGTTCTAATGATAGAAGACCATCTTCAGCAATTCTGTTAGCATATTTTTCTAATGTAGTAGGATGGTTTTTAATTTTCTTATACATTATTGGTTGGGTAAAAGAAGGCTCATCTCCCTCATTGTGTCCAAATCTTCTATAACAAACTATATCTACAACAACATCTCGATTAAATTTTTGTCTAAACTCGGTAGCAATTTTTGCACAATGAACTACTGCTTCCGGGTCATCACCATTAACATGCAAAATTGGAGCTTGGACTGTTTTAGCAGAGTCAGAAGGGTAAGGGGATGATCTTGCAAACCTTGGAGCTGTAGTAAAACCAATTTGATTATTAACGATAACATGAATTGTTCCGCCAGTATTATGTCCAGGTAATCCTGACATTGCAAAACACTCTGCTACTACTCCTTGTCCAGCAAAAGCTGCATCTCCATGAATTAATACTGGAATTACTTTTTTTCTCTCCGGATCTTTATGAAAAAATTGTTTTGCTCTTACTTGGCCAAGAACTACAGGATTTACAGCCTCTAAATGTGAAGGGTTGTCGGTAAGACTAATATGAACTTTGTTTCCGTCAAATTCTCTATCCGAAGATGCTCCTAAATGATATTTTACATCTCCTTCAAAATCTTTTTTAGAAGTTACGCTTTTACCAAAAAATTCACTAAAGATTGCTTTATAAGTTTTTCCCATAACATTCGCGAGTACATTTAGTCTTCCTCGGTGTGGCATCCCTATTTTAATTTCTTTAACTCCCAAATTTCCGCCTCTCTTAATAATTTGTTCTAATGCAGGAATTAAAGATTCTGCTCCATCTAAACCAAATCTTTTTGTCCCCACAAATTTTACATGCAAATATTTTTCAAAACCTTCAGCTTCAATTATTTTATTTAAAATAGCCTTTCTGCCATTATCGGTATAGCTTACTTTTTTTTCTTTACCTTCTATTCTGTCTCTAATCCAAGATTTTTCTTCTGGGTCACCCATGTGCATGAACTCGTATCCAATATTTGAACAGTATGTTTTTTTAAGAATGTTTAAGATTTCACTTAGCGTTGCTTGCTGCAAACCTAAAACGCCGTCAATAAATATTTTTCTATTATAATCCTCTTTTTTAAAACCATATGTTTCTGGTTTTAGCTCTGAGTGTTCCTCTCTTTTTTGTAAATCTAATGGATCTAAATTTGCTATAAGATGACCTCTTATTCTGTATGCTCTGATTAACATTATTGCCCTTACAGAGTCTTTTGTTCCTTGTTCGCTTAAGAAATCTGAGTCTTCACTTTGAAGTAATTCATTATTTTCTTTTTTTTGTAAACCATTTTCTTCTTTTTTTACTGGTGCCCAACTGGGTCCATTTAAGTTTTTTGAAATAATATCCTGCTCATCTTTAAGCCCATCAAAAAAAAGCTTCCATCCCTCGGGAAGATCTTCAGGGCTTGTTAGATATTTCGAATAAAACCTTTCAATAAATGAAGAATTACTACCTTCTAAAAATGAAGTTTTTTTATATTTGTTGTTATCTTTAAAGGAAGACATTTTGCTAATTTATTTTATCACAAACTATTAAAAATCAACTATTTAGTTTGTCATATAGCGTTTTTCCAATATCGGCAGGTGATTTAGATATCGTAATTCCTGCAGATTTCATACTTTCTATCTTTCCCTCGGCTCCGCCTTTGCCCCCAGAGATAATTGCTCCGGCATGACCCATTCTTCTACCTGGTGGGGCGGTCAAACCAGCTATAAAACCTACTGTTGGTTTTTTTATTTTTGATTTTTTTAGGAATACTGATGCTTCTTCTTCAGCAGATCCACCTATTTCCCCAATCATTACTATAGAATGTGTATCTTCATCTTTTAAAAACAGTTCTAAACAATCAACAAAATTTGTTCCATTTATAGGATCTCCTCCAATTCCTATGCATGTTGACTGGCCCATGCCATTTGCTGATGTTTGGGCAACAGCTTCATAAGTTAAAGTGCCTGATCTTGAAACAATGCCTACAGATCCTTTTTTATGAATATTGCCTGGCATAATTCCAATCTTACATTCATTGGGAGTAATAATACCTGGGCAGTTAGGGCCTATAAGCCTGCTGCTTGTATCTTTTAATTTTTGTTTAACTTTTATCATATCAATCACAGGTATACCTTCTGTAATACAAACAATTAAGTCTAGTTTTGCTTCAGCAGCTTCGATTATAGCGTTTGCAGCAAACTTTGGAGGTACATATATCATTGTAGCATTTGCTCCAGTTTTTTCTTTAGCTTCTAAAACAGTGTTAAAGACTGGAAGGTCAAGATGTGTTTGTCCTCCTTTTTTAGGAGTAACTCCTCCAACTAGTTTTGTTCCATATTTTAATGCTTGCTCAGAATGAAAAGTACCATGCGTTCCAGTAAAACCCTGGCATATAACTTTTGTTTCTTTATTAACTAAAATTGACATTTATTTAATTGCATTAACAATTTTTTTTGCTGCATCATTTAAATCAGAAGCTGATAAAATTTTTAAACCTGATTTATCTAAAATCTCCTTTCCTTCTTTAAAATTTGTTCCAGCTAATCTTACAACAAGTGGAACGCTAAGCTTTGATTCTTTTGCTGCATCAACTACTCCTTGCGCAAGGACATCGCACCTCATTATTCCTCCAAATATATTAATTAGAATACCTCTTACGTTCTTATCTGACAAAATTAATTTAAAAGCCGATGCAACTTTTTCTTTTGAGGCTCCCCCACCTACATCTAAAAAATTAGCAGGTTCTTCTCCATATAGTTTTATAATATCCATAGTAGCCATTGCTAAACCTGCCCCATTTACCATGCAGCCAATAGAGCCATTTAATTTAATATATGCCAAATCATTTTTGCTTGCTTCTATTTCAGTTGGGTCTTCCTCGTTTAGATCTCTTAACGCAAGTATCTCGGGTCTTCTAAAAAGAGCATTATCATCAAAATTCATTTTGGCATCTAAGCAGACGAGCTTGTTATCTTTGTTAATGATAAGAGGATTTATTTCAATTAAGGTTGCATCTTTTTGTTGAATTATTAAGAACATTGCTTGTATTAATTTGTTGGCATCTTGTTTTTGGTTATTAGTTAATCCAAAAGGTTTAATAATCATTTCAATTTGTTCTGTTTTTATCTTTTCGGATAGTGGTACTTTTGTAGTTATAATTTTATTAGGGTTATCCGAAGCAACATTCTCAATATCCATTCCTCCTTCTGTGCTACTTATAAATGCAATTTTAGAAGTCTCTCTATCAACTAGGCAAGAAAGATAAAATTCTTTAAGAATACCAGAGGCTTCTTCAATATATAATCTTTTTACTTTTTTTCCTTCTGGTCCAGTTTGATGAGTAACCAGTGTTTTTTCAAACATTTTAAAGGACTCTTTTTCAAGCTCTTCCATGCTTTTGATTAATTTTATCCCTCCAGCTTTTCCTCTTCCTCCGGCATGTATTTGAGCTTTTAGAACATATTGTTCACTTTTCAATTTTTTAATTTTTTCTTTTATTTCATTAGGGTTAAGTATAACAACGCCATTTGATACGGGTCCACCATATTCCTTTAGAATCTTTTTAGCTTGATGTTCGTGTATGTTCATTTCAAATTTTTATAAAGCTTTAGTATTTTAAAAACAATCTTTTATTTCATGCTTATATAAAATATCGTTAATTTTTGAACTAGTTATACAGTTAGAATCAAAAATAAAATCAATACTTTTGATATCAAGTGGCAGAATTGTAAAAACAATATTAATATCTTTTTCTATTAGTTTTGATTTGTAATATTTTCTGTAGTGTTCAAAAAAAATGTTTTTTCTTAGTGGATAACTAACACCATCTGTAGTGTACCACCTATTAGGGGAAAATACGTTTCTATTTATAACGGAAGATATAAATAGATATTCAGTAATTAAAATATATTTTTCTGCTTTGTAGTTTTTTAAAAATTTAATTGAAGATTTTAAAAGATCTACTTCTTGAAAAGAATTTTTAGCGGACTCTGGCATTATCCATTTTAATCCCTCTAATTTGTCATCAATTAAAGAAGCTTTTACAAATTTACTTTTTTCTATATTTTGTAATTCCATAAATTTTCGATCAAGGTTGAACCTTATATGATATTTTGTTGTTAATGCTATAGTAGAAAAAATTAATATTATATAAATAATTTTTTTTTTAAAACCATATTTTCTTAGAAATGCATGACCAAAACCAAAAATTAAAGGCAAAGAGAAGAATATAAAGTTTTGATTTTTTGTTAACAATTGATGATAAATTAAAATAAATGAAGAGGATAAAATTAGTACTATAAAAATAAAATCATTTGATTTAATAAATTTTTTTGATTTTTTAAATTGTGCTACAACTAAAAATAACAGTGGAAGAATAGCTATATAAACAAATTTGAATTGAGTGAATATACCATTAAAGGTCCAAACAAAGGAACTGAATCTTTCAGTCCCGATTGTTTTTGGAAATAAAAAATATTGAACTAAAAACTCATTTAAATTTATATTACTCATATTAAGGAATAAAAATAAAAAAAATATTAATATTAAACAGCTTAGAATTAAGGGAACTAAACAAATATAATTTTTTTTAACTATTATATGTAAAATAATAATTAAACCTGAGGTGATAATAAAATAAAAAGCTGGAACCTGTTTGGAAAAAAAAGCTATAAAAAAAAATAGAGGAATTAAAAACCAAAGAGTATTGTTGTTACTTTTGATCGCAGCAATTAAAAAATATATTCCTAGGATAGAAAATATTGTTGAATGATGGTCGGGGAACGGACTACCAACAGAAGTATAAGCTAATAGGGCAATACAAGAGGAATAAAAAAGACTTGGAGTGGAATTGAGTCCTTGATTTTTTAAAAAAAAATAAGAGCTTATTCCAAAAAACATGTTTAAGAGGGATGAATGAAGTAAGTAAGTTTTCCAACTGACTCCAAAAATGAAAAAAAAAATAGACTGTAATAAATCAACCATTAATCCATTCATTACCCAGTAATCTTTGAAAGGCACTGAGCCATTATTAATTGCAAATGCAGAGTCAAAAAAAGCAAAGGTATCTATGGGGAAAACACCAATGGATCCAAAGTAAAAATTCGCAAATAAAGCAATAAATGAAACAATAAAAATATTAAAAATTTGATTATTAAAGAGTTTATGCATTAAGCACTTATAGCCTTTATTCAAATAAAACTCATCTATAAATAAACATAAAATTATATGTTTTGTTTTCTTGGCCTTAAAGATATAAATAAATTAGTTACTAAACTTTAAATATTTTGTTTCTATGGATTATCCCGGTAAAGAATTAGAAAATTTTGAGAGCGCAAAATTTTGGAGAAAATATATTTATTTCCTTATTAAAAAATATATTAAGCCTGAAATTCTTGAGGTTGGAGCTGGTATAGGTAGTTTTACAAAAAATTACATTGATGATAATTCAGACATTACTTTAACAGAACTAGATAACAATAATTTTCTTTTTCTTCAAAGTAGATTTAAACAAAAAAATGTAAAAATTAACAAAGATAAAACTGAGGATATTAAAAAAAATTTAATACAATAATGTACCTTAATGTTTTAGAGCACATAGAAGATGACTTAAAAGAAATAGAAATTGCAGTTGATAGATTAAATGATGAAGGAAGTTTAATATTTCTAGTTCCGGCTCATAACAAGCTTTATAGTAAATTTGATAAAGCAGTCGGTCATTTTAAAAGATATGAAATGGATTTTTTTAAAAATTTAAATATTCCAAAAGCAAAAATTATAGATCTATATTTTTTAGATTGCTCAGGATATATTTTGTATTATCTAAATAAAATTTTCTTTAAAGAAGAAGAGTATCCATCTAAATTAAAAATACTCATATGGGATAAAGTTTTTACACCTTTAACAGTGATACTAGATTTCATTTTAGGCTACAAGTTTGGTAAAAATATTATGTGTGTAATAAAAAAATCTAATTCTTGAGACTTGGATCAATTTTTACTGCTGCCTCAAATAGACTTTTTACAGCATTAATAGAATTAGAAAAATTCTTTTTTTCATCATCATCTAAATCTAATTCAATAACTTTTTCTACACCTTTCGATCCAATAACTACTGGAACACCAGCATAAAGATCTTTGAATGAATATTCTCCATTAAGATAAGCTGCACAAGGAAGCTGTTTTTTTAAATCATTTAGATAACTTTCTGCCATTTCAACTCCTGCAGAGGCTGGCGCAAAATAAGCTGAACCTCTTTCTAAAAATTTTACTATTTCTGCACCGCCCTTTTTTGTTCTATCAATTATTTCATCCAATCTTTTTTTTGAAATTTTTCCCTCTTTAACTAAATCTTTAATTTTTTTTCCTTCTACTTCAGTATGATTAATCATTGCTAACATTGTGTCTCCATGTCCGCCTAAAACTAAAGATTTAATTTTTTTAACTGGAGTCTTTAATTCTTGAGATAAGAAATAAATAAATCTAGAAGAGTCTAAAATACCCGCCATTCCAATAACTTTATTTTTTGGTAAACCTGAGTATTTTTGTAAAGCCATCACTATAACATCTAGTGGGTTTGTTATGCATATTACAAAAGCATCAGGAGATGTATTCTTTATGCCTTCTGCTACTTGCTTGATTATTTTTAAATTTATCCCCAATAGATCATCTCTTGTCATTCCAGGTTTTCTTGGAACTCCCGCAGTTATAATTATGACATCAGAATTTTTTGTGTCTTCGTATTTATCAGTTCCCGTTAAACTTACATCAAAACCTTCAACGGGTGATGATTGGGCGATGTCTAATGCTTTTCCTTTTGCAACTCCCCCTGCTACATCAAAAAGCACAATGTCAGCCAAACCTTTAATTGCTATTAAATGTGCTAGTGTCCCACCTATATTTCCAGCACCGATTAGTGTGATTTTTTTTTTCATATTATTTCATAGTTGGCATTACAAATTCAGAACCTGATCTTATACCTGAAGGCCACCTAGATGTTATAGTTTTTAATTTAGTGTAAAATCTAACTCCCTCTGGGCCATGCATGTGCTGATCACCAAATAACGAACGTTTCCATCCACCAAAACTATGGAATGCCATAGGAACTGGGATAGGTATGTTTATCCCTACCATACCTACTTTTACTTTGCTTGAAAAAGTTCTTCCAGAATCACCGTCTCGTGTAAAAATACTTACCCCATTTCCAAATTCATGTTCGTTTACTAAATTTAAAGCTTCATCAAAATCTTTAGTCCTTACAACAGACAGAACTGGTCCAAAAATCTCTTCTTTGTAAATTTTCATATCTTTTTTAACTTGGTCAAATAAACAGCCACCCATATAATATCCATTTTCATAACCTTGAAGTTTTAATTTTCTACCATCAACAACTAATTTAGCTCCTTCTTTCTCTCCAATGTCTACATAGTTTTTAACTTTTTCTAAATGCTCTTTTGTTACCAGGGGTCCCATTTCAGACTTTTTATCCATTCCTGGCCCAACCTTAAGAGACTCAACTCTTTTTGATAAATTTTCTACTAACTTATCCCCAATATTTCCAACAGCAACAGCAACGGACTGGGCCATACATCTTTCTCCAGCAGAACCGTATGCTGCCCCCATAAGCCCATTAACTGCTTGATCTAAATCACAATCTGGCATCACAACACAATGATTTTTTGCTCCTCCGAGTGCTTGAACACGTTTTTCATTTTTAGCACAATTTTCATAAACATATTTTGCTATCGGTGTAGATCCAACAAAGCTCATTGCTACAACATCTTTATTCTTAATAAGTGCGTCTACTGATTCTTTGTCACCATTCACCACATTAAATACTCCCTTAGGCAAACCAGCTTCTAAAAATAATTCAGCTAATTTCATAGAACAAGATGGATCCTTTTCTGATGGTTTTAGTATAAAAGTATTTCCACATGCTATTGCCATAGGAAACATCCACATAGGTACCATTGCAGGAAAATTAAATGGCGTAACTCCTGCACAAACTCCTAAAGGCTGTCTGATTGACCAGCTATCTACATCAGATCCAACATTCTCAGTAAATTCACCTTTTAACATTTGAGGTATGCCACAAGCAAACTCAACAACTTCTAAACCTCTGACTAAAGAACCTTTTGCATCGTCATATACTTTTCCATGTTCAGAAACGATTAGTTTTGTAAGTTCATCAGAATTTTTTTCAATTAATTCTTTAAATTTAAACATAACTCTCGCTCTTTGAAGAGGCGGTTTATCTGACCAAGATGTAAATGCTTTTTTTGCACTTTCGACTGCTTTTTTTACATCGGAATTAGAAGCGAGTTTAACTTTTGAACTAATTTCTCCTGTAGCTGGATTATATACATTGCTATCTCTTTTTGAATCTCCAGAAAAATTTCTTCCGTCTATAAAGTGCTCGATTAATTTCATTGTATTAATTGAATAAATAAGCTTTTAGCTTGTTGCAAGCATTTTTTTTATTGAGCCAATAGCTTTTGCAGGATTTAGACCTTTGGGACAAGAATTGGCACAATTCATTATAGTATGACATCTATATAATTTAAATTCATCTGCAACTTTTTGTAATCTTTCTTTCTTTTCCTCGTCTCGGCTATCATTAATCCATCTATAGGCTTGCAATAATACAGCGGGTCCCAAGTATTTTTCACCATTCCACCAATAACTTGGGCATGAAGTTGAACAACATGCGCAGAGAATACATTCATAATATCCATCAAGTTTAGCTCTGTCTTTTTGTGTTTGAAGAATTTCTTTTTTTTCAGATACTGTTTTTGATGTTTTGAGCCAAGGTTGTATGGACTCATACTGCTTGTAAAGATTGTTTAAGTCTCCTATTAAATCTTTAATAACTCTTAGATGTGGCAAAGGATAAATATTTAGATCTCCTTTAATATCATGATGTGATTTAATACAGGATAGTGTGTTTACTCCATCAACATTCATCGCACAGGATCCGCAAACCCCGTGGGCACACGATCTTCTGAAGGTTAAAGAGGGATCTATTTCATTTTTAATTTTAAACAAAATATCTAAAACTTTTGGTCCACAATTGTTCATGTCAACTTCAAAAGTATCAATTCTTGGGTTTTGCCCATCTTCCGGATTCCATCTATAAATATTAACTTTTTTTATATTATCTGAACCGGTCTTATCTTTATATTGGTCTCCTTTTGTAATTTTTGAATTTTCAGGTAATGAGAATTGAACCATTAATAAACTCTTTCTTTAGGAGGAAAATATTGAACATCGTTGGTAAGTGTTTTGGCGTGTACATCTCTATATTTCACTTTTACCTCTTTGCCATCTTGCCAAGCTAAGGTATGTTTCATAAAATTTTTGTCATCCCTATTTGAAAAATCTTCTCTGGCGTGCGCTCCTCTACTCTCTTTTCTATGATAAGCTGAATCCATCGTTGTCATAGCTTGACGAATAAGATTATCAAATTCTAAGGACTCGACTAATTCAGTGTTAAATAAAAGTGACTTATCTTTCACCGATAGATCTCCCATTCCCTCTAAAGGTTTTCTGATTTCTTCAAGACCTTCTTTTAAAGTTTTTTCTGTTCTAAAAACCGCACATTTGCTTTGCATTGTTTTTTGCATCGATAATCTTAGTTCAGAAGTTTTTGTCTTTCCTTTTGAATTTCTTATTCTATCAAATCTTTCTAAGCATTTATCTGTTTGATCTTTTGAGATTTTTGAGTGAGGCATTCCTGGTTTTACCAGTTCTGCAGCTCTTTTTGCTGCTGCTTTACCAAAAACGACAAGATCTATTAATGAGTTAGAACCTAATCTATTTGCTCCATGTACTGAAACACAAGCAGCTTCTCCGATAGCCATTAGACCTGGCACTGTTTTTTCTGAACCATTTAGAGTTAAAACCTCTGCTTTATAATTAGTTGGAATTCCACCCATGTTGTAATGAACGGTAGGGACGACTGGTATAGGTTCTTTTGTAACGTCAACACCGGAAAAAGTTTTTGCTGACTCAGCAATACCTGGTAGTCTTTCATCTATTACTTTTGGATCCAAATGATCTAAGTGAAGATGAACATGGTCTTTTTCTTTTCCAACTCCTCGACCTTCGTTAATTTCTATAGCTATTGATCTACTTACTACGTCTCTTGAGGCTAAATCTTTTGCATTAGGAGCATATCGTTCCATAAATCTATCTCCTTCTGAGTTTAGTAGAAAGCCTCCTTCACCTCTTACACCTTCTGAAATTAAACACCCGACTCCATAAATTCCTGTGGGATGAAACTGAACAAATTCCATATCTTGAAGTGGCAATCCTGCCCTTAAAATCATTCCATTGCCATCTCCAGTACAAGTATGTGCTGAAGTAGCTGAATAATATATTTTTCCATATCCTCCTGTTGCAATAATAGTTATATGAGATCTAAATCTATGAATTGTTCCGTCATTAAGATTCCAAGCAATTATTCCCTTGCATTCTCCTTTGTCCATTATTAGATCAAGTGCAAAATATTCAATAAAAAATTCAGTATTATGTTTTAAGGCTTGACCGTAAAGTGTATGTAGGATTGCATGGCCAGTTCTATCTGCGGCGGCACATGTCCTCTGCACAGTTCCATTGCCATAATTTTTTGTCATACCGCCGAAAGGTCTTTGGTAAATTTTACCGTCTTCTGTCCTGCTAAAAGGAACTCCGTATTTTTCTAGCTCAATAACAGCCTTAGGTGCCTCTTTGCATAAATATTCAATCGCATCTTGGTCTCCAAGCCAATCTGATCCTTTAACAGTATCGTACATGTGCCATCTCCAATCATCCTCGCCCATATTTCCGAGTGCAGCTGATATACCTCCTTGAGCAGCAGATGTGTGACTTCTGGTTGGAAAAACTTTTGAAACACAAGCGGTTTTAAGTCCAGCCTCTGAAAGACCAACAGCGGCTCTAAGACCAGATCCTCCTGCCCCTAGAACTACAACATCATAATTATGATCTATAATTTTATATGTACTCATAAAGTTAAAATAAGTATTCCTGTAATTGTAATCAATGGAATTATTGTAGCAAAAGTAAATAGGGCTTTGCTTGCGACATTTTTGATTTTTTCATCATGAATATAGTCCTCAAAAATTTCACTTATTGTTAATGCTGAGAAAATATAGGCAAATATCAAGAAAAGAGAAAAGCATACAATTGACATTTTTTTTGAAAAAAAGTTAACTATCTCCCTGTATTCTAAATCATAAATTCCAGCTAAGTTAATTATAAACCAGACCATAAATGGAATGAGTATTAAAGAACTGAACTTTATAAACAGCCATTTTTTTGTAGATAGATTCATTTAAAAAAAAATTTTTCCTGTTAAATAAATTAATACCGCAAAAACAAAAGATCCTAGAATAGTAATTATTCCAGTAATTTTTGAGGTCTTTAAATCAAAACCATAACCTAAGTCCCAAATAAAATGTCTTAGTTCGTTTAACATTTGAAAACTAAATGTCCAACATAAAGAGAATATTAAAAATTTTCCTAAAAAAGATTGTAAAAAGAATTTTATTAACTGATATGCCTCTTCACCTAATAGTAAAGAGATTGACCAGAAACAAATAAATGTTATTGCAACAATATTTATAACTGTAATTATTCTGTGCGTAATTGAAAGCAAAGAAGATATGTTCCATTTATAAACTTGTAGATGAGGGGTTAAAGGATTATTTTTATATTGCATACTATTTTTATTCTAATTAATTTTTTATTTTTTTCATTAAAGTTTCTGCAATTTGTACCGTGTTTAGTGCCGCTCCTTTTAATAAATTATCAGAAACTAACCATAAATTAATTGCTTTTATATTAGAATTATCTTTTCTTAGTCTTGAAACGTAAGTATTATAGTCCCCTTCTGCTTCTGCAGGAGTCATATAACCTCCGTCTCTGTGTTCATCAATTAATTTACATCCTTTAGAGTTGCTTAGTATTTTTTTTATACTTTCTAAATCATAAGATTTATCAAATTCAATATTAATTGACTCTGAATGTGAGGTTTTGACAGGAACTCTTACACATGTTGCTGATACATGAATATTTTTATCTAAAATTTTTTTTGTTTCATTGTTCATTTTTATCTCTTCTTTTGTATAACCATCATCTAAAAAGGAATCTATATGAGGTATAACATTAAAAGCTATCTGTTTAGTAAAGTTTTTTGGATGAATTTTTTTTCCTTCTAAAGAGTTTTTGGTTTGATCAAAAAGTTCATCCATTGCTGCTTTTCCTGCCCCTGAAACTGCTTGATAGGTTGAAACAACAACTCTTCTTATTTTATATTTATCGTGCAAAGGTTTCAAAACTAAAAGCATCTGTATTGTTGAGCAATTAGGATTCGAAATTAAATTATTGTGAGACTCTAGTGCGTCTGGATTTACTTCAGGAACTACCAAAGGAACATCTTTGTCCATCCTAAAATAACTTGAGTTGTCTATAACAATAGTTTCTTTAGCTGCTTTTTTTGCCCAGTCTTTTGCTATTAGCTTTCCTGCTGCAAAAAAAGTAATTTTAGCTCTTGAAAAATCATAAGTATTTAAATCTTCAATTTTTAATTCTTTTCCTTTAAATAATATTTTTTTACCAACACTTTTTTCTGAGGCAACCAAATAAAGATTATCAAAAGATAAGTTTGATTTTTCTAAAATTTCAATTGTTTTTCTTCCAACATTCCCTGTTGCTCCGATAATTGCTAGATTCATAATATAGACACTTTATTTCAATTTTGAAATAATTGCATCTCCCATATCAGAAGTTGAAACTTCTTTTTTTCCAGAGGACATTATATCTTTAGTCCTTAAACCATCGTCCAAAACACTTTGAACTGCACTTTCTATTAAATCTGCTTCTTTCTCTAAGTCTAGAGAGTACCTAAGCGACATTGATAAACTTAGAATTGTCGCAATAGGATTGGCTATATTTTTTCCTGCAATATCAGGTGCTGATCCGTGAACTGGCTCATATAATGATCTAATTTTACCATCTTTGTCTCTTTCACCAAGAGAAGCGGAGGGTAATAAACCTAATGATCCTGTCAACATTGCAGCTTCATCAGATAACATGTCTCCAAATAAGTTATCAGCTAAAATTACATCAAACTGTTTTGGGTTTCTTAAAAGTTGCATTGCACAATTATCTGCTAGCATATGTTCTAGCTCGACTTTTTCAAATTCTTTGTCTTTTAAATCCTGAACTTCTTCTCTCCATAAAACTCCTGCTTCCATAACATTTGATTTTTCACAAGATGTGACTTTGTTTTTTCTTTTTCTGGCTAATTCAAATGCAACTTTGGCTATTCTTTTAATTTCTTTAGTAGTATAGGAATGGGTATTTATACCCCTCCTTTCATTGTTTTCTATGGGCTGTATTCCTCTAGGTTCTCCAAAATAAATTCCACCTGTAAGCTCTCTGACTATCATTATATCTAGCCCTGAAACAATTTCTGGTTTTAAAGTAGAAGAGTCCACTAGTTGCTTAAAGCAAATAGCTGGTCTTAAATTTGCAAAAAGCTTAAGCTCTTTTCTAAGTTTAAGTAGCGCTCTTTCAGGTTTTTTTGAAAACTCTAAATTATCCCATTTTGGTCCTCCACAAGCTCCCAGGATAACAGCCTCGCATTCTAAAGATTTATAAAAAACTTCATCGGTTATAGGAATTTTGTGTACATCGATAGAAGCACCTCCTATTAATTCTTCTTCAACTTGAAAATCTAAAGATTTATTTTTATTTAACCAATTTATTACTTTTCTGACTTCTCTTAATACCTCTGGTCCTATTCCATCACCAGGCAATAATAATAATTTTCTTTTTTTTACTTTAATCATTTCTTTGAATCCAAGGTTTGATTTTATTAATTTTTTTTTCATATTGACTTATGCTTGAAGTCTTTTCCATTGATATTCCAATATTATCTAACCCTTCTAGTAATCGTTTCTTTCTTTCATCTTCTAGGTTAAACTTTATCTTTTTATTTCCATAGGATATCTCTTGATTTTCTAAATTTATTTCTATCTCTTCTTTCCTTTTAGAATACTCAGAGAGCTCTTGAACAAGATTTTCTTCAATAACAATAGGTAAAATTCCATTATTAAAACAGTTGTTATAAAAAATATCTGCATAGCTTGAACTAATAACGCATTTTATTCCAAAATCTAGTAAGGCCCATGGAGCATGCTCTCTGGATGAACCGCAGCCAAAATTTTTACCTGCAATAAGAATTTTTGAGTTTGAATATGGTTGATTGTTAAGTATAAAGTCCTTTATTATTTTTCCATTCTCATCATATCTCATCTCATAAAATAAACTTTTCCCTAGTCCTGTTCTTTTGATTGTTTTTAAAAATTGTTTTGGGATGATCATATCAGTATCGATATTTATTAAAGATAAATATGCAGGTATACTTTTTAATTTTTTAAATTTTTCCATTTAATTTATTTCTCTCACATCGGCTAGATGTCCCTCTATTGCAGCAGCTACAGCCATCCCTGGACTCACAAGATGAGTTCTGCCTCCCCTTCCTTGCCTACCTTCAAAATTTCTATTTGAAGTAGATGCACATCTTTCTTTGGACTTTAGTTGATCTTCGTTCATACCTAAACACATCGAACAACCTGGTTCCCTCCACTGAAAACCAGCTTTTATAAAAATTTTATCTAATCCCTCGTCTTCAGCTTGTTTTTTAACCAATCCAGAACCCGGAACTACCATTGCGCTAACGTTTTTTGCAATTTTTCGTCCTTTTAAAAGTTTTGCTGCAGCTCTAAGATCTTCAATCCTTCCATTGGTACAACTACCGATAAATATTTTATCAACTTTTATATCAGACATTTTCGTATTAGGCTTCAAGCCCATATACTCTAGAGATCTGTACATAGCAGTTTTTTTTTCTTGGTCTCTCTCTTTTTCAGGATCAGGAACTGTTCCAGTGATTGGAGAAACATCTTGTGGTGATGTTCCCCAGGTTACTAAAGGTTCTATATCTTTACCCTCTATATTAATTTCTTTATCAAATTTAGAACCTTCATCAGAATATAATGTTTCCCAATGCTTTAGGGCTTTCTCCCAGTTATTGCCTTTGGGCGACATTGGTCTATCCTTAAAATATTCAAAAGTTTTTTCATCTGGAGCGATTAATCCTGCTCTTGCCCCAGCTTCAATTGTCATATTGCATATTGTCATTCTTTGTTCCACGCTTAAATCTCTAATTACTTCACCTGCAAATTCTATTACAAATCCTGTTCCTCCAGCGGTACCGATTGTTTCAATGATTTTTAAAATAACATCTTTAGAAGTAACTCCTAGAGGTAATTTACCGTTAACATTAATTCTAAAGTTTTTTGATTTTTTTTGAATCAAAGTTTGAGTAGCTAATACGTGCTCTACTTCTGAAGTTCCAATTCCAAAAGCTAATGATCCAAATGCGCCGTGTGTTGCTGTATGACTGTCACCGCAAACTATAACTGTGCCTGGTTGAGTAAATCCTTGTTCTGGTCCAATAATATGAACTATTCCTTGTCTCTTGTCGGTTACATCAAATAATTGAACTCCAAATTCTTTGCAATTATTTCTTAAAGTATCTACTTGTAACTTAGACTCTTCGTCAGCAATACCTTTCGATCTGTCAGTAGTAGGAACATTATGATCTGGAACTGCTAAAGTTAATTCAGGTCTTCTAACTTTTCTTTTTTGTATCCTTAAACCCTCAAATGCTTGTGGACTAGTAACTTCGTGAACTAAATGTCTATCAACATAAAGTAATGCTGTACCATTCTTGTCTTCATGTACAAGGTGATCTTCCCATATCTTATCGTATAGAGTTTTAGACATTCGAGAATATATTATTTTTTTTCTTTATTCTCTGCTTCTGTTTTTAAGAGTGCAGGATTTTTTTCAATTTTTGATTCTTGAGTTTTTTGCTCTGTTATCTCTGGTTTAGTTTCTTCAGCTTTCAACGAGACATCTATTCCAATTTTTTTCTTAATTTTTTCTGCAATTCTTGCTGATTTACCTTTTCTGTCCCTTAGGTAATATAATTTTGCTCTTCTTACTTTTCCAGATCTAATTACTTTTACGGAGTCTACTATTGGACTATATAAAGCAAAAGTTCTTTCCACTCCCTCTCCAAAAGAGATTTTTCTTACAGTGAAAGATGAATTAATATCTCTATTTTTTTTTGCGATACAAACTCCCTCGAAAAATTGAATCCTCTCTCTTTTTCCCTCAGAAATCTTTACCCCAACTTTAATCGTATCTCCAGTATTAAAATTAGTAATTTTTTTACTTGATACTATTTTTTTAATAGCTTCTCTGTTTATGTCTTCAATATTTTTCATTTTTTTTTATTGTTTAAATATTTTTTCCACAAATCTGGTCTCTGGCGACGTGTTATAGCCTCAGATTGAGTTAAACGCCAGTCTTTAATTTTCGCATGATCTCCGGATAATAAGACCTCCGGAACACTTTTTTTCTCCCAAACTTGAGGTTTAGTATATTGAGGATATTCTAATAATCCATTTTCAAAACTTTCTTCATTTTTGGATAGATCATTTCCAATTACTCCAGGCAAAAGTCTTAGTACGCTATCAATTAATACAAGAGCCGCAGATTCTCCACCTGATAAAATGTAATCGCCTATACTTATCTCTTCGATGTTTCTTGTTTTTAATATTCGTTCATCAATACCTTCAAAGTGACCACATATTAAGTTAATTACTTTTTCTTTAGAAAGATTTTTTGCAAATTCTTGATCAAACTTTTTACCCCTTGGAGATAAATAAAATATTTTTTCTCCCTTTTTTATATTTTCATCTATAGATTTTCCTAACACATCTGGCTTTATCAGCATTCCACTTCCACCTCCAAATGGGGTGTCATCGACTGTTTTGTGCTTATCATTTGCAGAGTCTCTTATGTTTACTAAGTCTAAATTCCATATTTTTTTTTCCAAAGCTTTACCGTACAACCCTCTTTTAAGAGGGCCAGGAAAAATTTCTGGATACAACGTAAATACTCTAGCTTTCCACATTATATAATTTATTTTTTTTCTTCTTTCTTAGGCTCTTCTTTTTTAGCTTCCTGTTTAGGAGCTTCTTTCTTAGGCTCTTCTTTTTTAGCTTCCTGTTTAGGAGCTTCTTTCTTAGGCTCTTCTTTTTTAGCTTCCTGTTTAGGAGCTTCTTTTTGTCCTTCTGTTTTTGGTTTTTCTTTTGTCTCCTCTTTTTTTCTTTCTTTTTTAGGAATCGCTTTTAAAGGATTATTTCCTGGTTTTGGCATAGGCATAAGCTCAACTTCACCTAAAATTCTTGAAACCCTTAAAGTCGGTCTAGCGCCTTTGCTTAGCCAATATTTAATTCTCTCAGACTCAACTTTGATTCTTTCTTTTTTATCTTTTGGTAAAAGAGGATTGAATGAACCTACTTTTTCCACAAATCTTCCATCTCTAGGAAACCTGCTGTCAGCTACTACTATTTTATAAACTGGCCTTTTCCTTACTCCACCCATCGATAATCTTATTTTTAACATTTTTTTCCTTTCATTTTAGTTGGTTTAATATTTCATCAGGTATTGCTCCTGATGGAATTTTTTTTCCTTTCGACATTTTTTTCATCATGTCAGACATCATTCTAAATTGTTTTAACAATTTATTTATTTTTGAAACATCTACCCCTGAGCCTTGAGCAATTCTTTTTCTTCTTGAACCACTAATAATCTTAGGATTCTCTTTTTCTTTTTTTGTCATTGAAAGTATAATAGCTTCATTTGAATCTAACATTTCTTCATCAAGATCAGAATTTTTCATCTTTTCTTTAATTTTATTTACTCCGGGTAACATGGACATTACTCCTTCCATACCTCCCATTTTTTTCATTTGACGTAATTGATTTAAATAACTTTCCATTGTAAAAAGACCTTCCTTGAGTTCCTGCTCTGTTTTTTTTATTTTATCTTCATCTAAATCTTGGGAGGCTTTTTCTACTAAAGAAACAATATCACCCATACCTAATATTCGGTTTGCTATTCTTTCAGGGTAAAACATTTCGATATCCTCTATTTTCTCTCCTACACCAATATATTTAATAGGTTTACCAGTTACATGTTTCATACTTAGAGCGGCACCACCTCTTCCGTCTCCATCGACTCTTGTCAAAATTATACTTGATAGGTTTATTGAAGAATCAAATTCTTTAGCAACATTGACTGCTATTTGACCTGTAAGAGAGTCGGCAACTAGTATTGTCTCCGTTGGTTTTGTTAATTCTTTAATTTGTTTTATCTCCGCCATCATATTGAGATCTATTTGTGTTCTACCGGCAGTATCAAAAATAATAACATCAGATCCGTTTAGACTCCCTGCACTTAAGGCTCTTTTTGTTATATCGATAGGCAATTGTTTTTCTACGACTGGAAGAATTTCAATATTGTTTTTCTCGGCTAAGATTTTTAGCTGTTCTTGAGCAGCAGGTCTGTAGACATCCAAGCTAACTAACATTATTTTTTTTTTATATTTTTCCATTAGAAGCTTAGCTAGTTTTGCTGCAGTCGTAGTTTTTCCTGAACCTTGCAACCCTACTAAAAGAAAAGATGCCGGAGGTATAGTGTTAAAATCAAGTTCTTGATTTTTTTCTCCCAAAATATTAGTTAGTTCATCGTTAACTATTTTCACTAACATTTGACCAGGAGATGTTGATCTAATAATTTCTTGACCAATTGCTTTTGGCTTAATATTTTCTAAAAATTTTTTTGCTACAGGAAGGGCTACATCAGCTTCTAGCAGGGCTTGTCTTATTTCTTTTAAACCAGATTCAACTTGCACCTCATTCAGTGAAGGAGCTTTTTTAAGCTTAGAAAATATACTTTCTAATTTATTTGTTAAGTTATCAAACATTTTATTCACACAGCACCAATCGCACTAGTGGGCGAACCTTCGCTGACTAGTGTCGACACCCTTATTATCTAAGGGCACCGCAAAAAACATGTTATTTTGCGGAAAGTTCGTGGAAAGTACAATTTGGGGTTTTAAAAGTCAATGAATAAATATACTAATCAGAATCATGGCTATGATTGTTGCATATAAAATGGATGGATTGGGTAATGATTTTTTAATAATTGATAGAAGATTTAGCTCAATCGATTTAGACAAAGAAAAAATAATAAAACTAGGAAAAAGAGACAGTATTGGATTTGATCAAATTATTTTTATTGATAAAGAAATTGAAAATAATTTTCCAATTACTATTTTTAATTCTGATGGCAATGAGATTAATGCATGTGGAAACGGTTCTAGGTGTGTGGCGTATCTTTTGTCTAAAGAAAAAAAAATTAAAAATATTTTTTTAAAAACAAAAGAAAGAATTCTTAAAGCTGAAATAATTGATAATTTGTTAGTTAGAATTAATATGGGGAAACCAATTTTTGATTGGGAAAAAATTCCTCTTTCTAAAAACTTAGATTATAAAAATATTGATATTTTGTTATCAAATAAAAAAAAATTGACAAATGGCTTTGCTTTAAATTTGGGAAATCCTCATATAATTTTTTTTGTTAATGACTGTTTAAAATTTGACCTAAAAAAAATAGGTCCTGAAATAGAAAATTATTCTTTATTTCCAGAAAAGTGCAATGTCACCTTAGCTCAGATTAATGACAAAGATAATATTACCGTTAATGTCTGGGAAAGAGGGGCGGGTTTAACTAAGGCATGCGGATCAGCAGCATGCGCTACTGCTGTAGCCGGACACTTAAAAGGATTTTCAAATAACGTTGTAAATATAAAATTTCACCAAGGTATTTTAAAAATAGAATATGATAAAAATCAAAATATTTTTATGACTGGTCCGGTTTCAGACATAAAGAAAATCAAACTTGAAATTTAAAATGGGTCTATTTGATAAATTTAAAACTGGTCTCACTAAAAGTTCTTTTACTTTATCTGAAGGTTTTAAGAATATTTTTTCAAAGAAAAATATAGATGAAAAAGTATTATCTGAATTTGAAGATCTACTAATAAGTTCTGACACTGGTGTTGAGGTTGCTAAAGAATTAAGAAAAGATTTTCAAGCTTTTAAGATTGATAAGAATTTACAGGATCATAAAGAAATTTTAAAACTGCTTTCAGAAAAAATGGCTTTAAGTCTTCTTAAATATGAAAAAGACTTAGGTAAAACTGGAAATGCTAAGACGAATGTTATCGTAATCTCAGGAGTTAATGGTGTTGGTAAGACTACAACGATTGGAAAGATGGGAAAATATTTTAAAGATAATAATAGATCGGTAGTTTTTGGTGCCGCTGATACATTTAGAGCTGCAGCAATAGACCAATTACAGTTGTGGTCTAGAAGAGTTAAGGCAGATATTATAAAATCCGAAACAGGAAGTGATCCAGCCTCTGTAGCTTTTAAAACTGTAGAATTTGCAAAAAATAATCAAATAGACGTGGCCTTAATAGATACTGCAGGAAGACTTCAAAACAAAAAAAATTTAATGGATGAATATAAAAAAATTTTAAATGTTCTTAAGAAAATAGATCCTTCCTATCCTAGTGAAACTATTTTGATTCTAGATGCAACCACTGGACAAAACGCATTAAATCAAGTTGAGGAATTTAGTAAAATACATAAGTTAACAGGGTTAATAATAACAAAGTTAGATACAACAGCAAAAGGCGGTATTATATTAGCAATTTGTAAGAAGTATAATATTCCAATTGTAGCCGTAGGTTTAGGTGAAGGAGAAAATGACCTTCAGCCTTTTAAAGCAGATCTTTTCTCGAGAGCCTTATTGTCTGTAGATTAGTATTTTTCAATAAAATTTTTAATTTTATTTAATAAGTCTACGTTAAAGCTCATCATATGATCATCATCATCCATGAAATAAGAGTATTTCGGTTTGTTAGCTAATTTAAACAATTCCTCTCCCATATAAAACGGAACGATTGTATCTTTCTTTCCATGCATTATTAAAATAGGTATTTTTATATTTTTTATTTTTTCTTCTGATTTATATTTATCTTTTAAAAGTAATCTAATAGGTAACCAAGGATAATAATTTTTAGCAACATTTTCCATTGAAGTATAAGGTGACTCTAAAATTATACCATTAAAAGAATTTTTTTGACCAAGTTCAATCGCTACTCCTGTTCCTAATGACTCTCCATAAAGAAAAATATCTTCATTTTTTACTCCCATAGAATTGAGCCAGTTTATAGCTTTTTGTCCATCAGCGTATATATTTTGTTCAGTAGGCTCACCAAGATTTCCACTAAAACTTCTCCATGAGATTATTAAAATATTTATGTTTAATTTATTTAAAGCATTCAATTTATAAACCCTATTAGATAAGTTTCCTGCATTTCCATGAAAAAATATTAGTGTTTTATTTTTTTTTAAATTTTTTTCAATTAACCATGATTTTAAACTTAGTTCTTCTTCAACTTGAATAAAAATTTCTTTGTATTGAAAATTTATTTGGTCATCTAAATAATTATTTTCACTTGGCAAGTACAACAACTTTCTTTGATTAAAAAACATATAACTCACGATCAAAAGATAAATTAAGATAATTGAAATGATGACAACAGTTGAAATTTTCATTTTTTAATTATATTTTTTTTTTTGCAATATACACTCCTGAGAAAACAAATGCTGCTCCTAAATAATGAAAAGTCATTAAATTTTCCCCAAATAAAATGATACCAAATATTGAACCATATATTGCAAATAAATATAGAGTAAATCCTGTCATTGAGGCTCCTAAATATCTTTGTGTCTTAGTATACAATGTAAAAGCTATTATGCCCGGAGATATCGCAGCAAATAATACCCAAAATAAAAAACTTGAATTAAAATTTGTATCAAAAAAATAAATCTCTTCTATTAGATAGAAAGGAAACAGAGAAACAAATCCAAAAAAAGCTATTAAAGTAAATCTAGCCATAAGACTAAATTGGCTTTTCCAGTTTAATAAATAAATAGAATATAATGCCCAACCAATAGAAGCTCCAAGCATCCAAATATCTCCAGAGGTAAATTTAAAATCAAGCAAATATGCTAAGTTTCCTTTACAGATAATAACAAGGACGCCTCCCAAGCAAATTATTAATCCAATAATTCTACTTGAATTAATTTTTTCTTTAAAAAAAAAGATTGAAAGTATTATGATGAAAATAGGTGATGAGGTATATATAATACCCATATTGGCCATTGTAGTTGACATACCTGCAATAAATGGAAAAGCACCACATATACCACAGCCCATTAATCCCAAAAAAAATAATTTAAAAAATTCTTTTTTAAAAGATTTTATTTTTTTTGAAATTTCTAAATAAAAAAATGGAGAAAGTATTAAAAAAACTGTAAACCATCTCCAAAATGCTAACGATAAAGGAGGGACATATTCCACTCCCCCTCGAGCAACAATAATGTTTGATGCCATAAAAATCGGCTGAATAAATAAAAGTAAATAAGGAAAGAAACTATTTTTTTTTTATCGCCGAAGGCTTCATAAAGCATCATAACAATTACTAAAACCATCAGTATATAAACTGGAAGCACATCTTTAAAACCAATCATCATTGATCTTGTTAAAGTTGTTGCTAATCCAATTAAAAAAGCTATACAAAAAACACAACCTATTATAGATGTTAATTTATTCATCTTTACAATTTTTTTCTAACCAATTAGCAGTCCCTAAAAATCTAAGATCATCAAGTTTATTACCAACTAATTGAACTCCTAATGGTAAGTCATTTTCACCGGTAAGTAAAGGCAGCGAAATACTTGGCAAACCCATGTAAGTCCAAATTTTCTGAAAATCAGCACTTCCAGTTGATTTAAGACCTTTGTCAGCTACTCCACTTGATGAAGGAGTTATTATACCATGGTAGTCCTCAAAAACTTCTTTATAAGATTCATAACTTTGTTTCATAAAATCAATTGCATCAGTATATTCTTTTGCAGAATACTTAAGCCCTCTCTCGATTGCATCTCTCATCTCTTTTGATAATTTATTTTTATCTTTTTTATAATAAATTTGAAAATTACTTGCTAGATCTGTTTCGTGAACTATTTGATGATACTTAGGAATTTCTTTAAAATAGGAAGGTGTGTCAAATACCTCTATATTTTTTTTGAATTTATTTATTAAAAATTCAAATGCTTTCTGGGAATGTTTATTAATATTTTTCCATTTATCTGTTTTGTAAAAAATAAATTTAGGTTCAAAAATTGGTCCTTCATCACAAACTTTAACCATGTCATCTGCTGCAAAATGTACTGTGGACGGGTCATATAGATCTTTTTTGATCAAAACTTTAGCTAACAGAGCAACGTCTTTCACTGTTTTACCAAAAACACCCATAGTATCTAATTTTTCAGAAGTCTTAAGGACTCCGTTTCTCGAAATCAAACCGTAAGATGGTTTATATCCCACTACACCACAATATGAGGCAGGTCTAATTACTGATCCTCCAGTTTGAGAACCGACTGAAAGGTGAGCCATATGGGAAGCAATTACTGCAGCAGAACCACTAGATGAACCGCCAGGAGTTCTAGAATAATCATGTGGGTTTCTTGTTTTTCCTGGATGAATGTAAGCTAACTCAGCAGTCACAGTTTTTCCCATAACTATTGCCCCTGATGATTTAAGTAAATTTACAACTTCAGAGTCTTGAGAACTTGACATTTTTTTTCTAAAAACTGTTCCGCATTCTGTAGGCATATCATAAGTGCCAATTATATCTTTAACTGCTACAGGTAACCCATGTAAAACACCAAGTGGTTTTCCTGACTTTCTATAATCATCCGCTTCTTCTGCTTTTTCTAAAAGAATTTTTTTATCTAAGAATGCCCAAGCCTGAACATCTTTTTCAAATTTTTTAATTCTATCTAAATAAGCTTTACAGATTTCAACAGAAGAAAGTTCACCTGTTCTTAGTCTTAAGACTAAATCATTGGCTGTTAGAGAGGCTACATCTATATCTGTCATTTTGATTTTTTAGTTTGCAAATAGAGCGTCTGGCAACCATAGAGCTATTCCAGGAAACATATACATTAAAAACATTGCAAAAATTACTATTCCCAGGAATGGCATAATGCCTCTAAAAATATCTAAAAGCTCTACATTCTTGCTTTGAACTCCTTTTAAGTAATATGCTGACATTGCCATTGGAGGTGTCAAAAATGAAGTCTGTAAATTTAAAGCAATTAACATTGCAAAAAAATAAGGGTTTACTTCAAAAAACGCAACTAATGGTAAAAATATTGGTACGAATATAATCAATATTTCCGTCCATTCTAAGGGCCATCCCAGTAAAAAGATTATAATCTGAGTAATAATTAAAAACTGCCATGGAGCAAGATCCATAGATTTAAAAAAGTGTTCAAATACTTCGTGGCCTCCTAGATAAGAAAAAACTGATGCAAAAGTCCAAGAACCTATGAATAGCCACATTATCATTGCGGTTGTCTTTGCTGTGAGAAAAACTGATTCTTTAAAATTTTTCCATTTTAAAGTTTTATAAAAATAGGAAAGGATTATTGCTCCAAAAGCACCTACCCCTGCTGCTTCTGCAGGAGTTGCTAGGCCTCCTAAAATTGTTCCAAGAACTAAAATAATAAGAGAGAAAAGAGGAAGAAAAGAAACCAAGACCTCCTTTAAAATTTCAGATCTTGGAGGAATATCCTCTGCTGGTGGTTTAGGAGCTATAGAAGGGTTTAAATAAGCTCTTGTAATAGCATAAGCTATATATAAACCGGCAAGTAATAGTCCGGGAAAAATTGCGGCTGCGAATAATCTTAAAGGAGATAGTTGAGCAATAACAGAATATACAATTAACATAATGCTTGGTGGAATTAATATTCCAAGGCAACCTCCTGAACAAATTACACCGGATGCAAATTTTTTATCATAACCAGCTTTTATCATTGCCGGCCAAGCTAATAGTCCCATTAGGGTAACAACTGCTCCAATTATTCCTGTTGCCGTAGAGAAAAGTGCGCATGTTATTAGTGCCGCCACCGCCATCGAGGCAGGCAATCTATGAGAGGCTAATCTAATTGCAAAAAATAGTCTTGAAACTATACCTGCTCTTTCAACGAGATATCCCATAAATAAAAATAAGGGAACAGCAGTAAGAACTGTATTATCCATTACTGTATATGTATTTTGAACAAACAATTGGAAGATTCTGTTATCAAGCAAATGCTCCATTCTACTTGGGTCAAAATAAGCATAGTAACCAAATCCAACCCCCATAGCCATTAAAGTAAAAGCAATTGGAAAACCTAGAAGAACAGCAAATAAAAATATTCCCATCATTAAAATTGCTACTTCTGGATTTGTTAAACTAAATAACATCTTTTTGATCCTCGTCTTGTGAAG
>MDTB01100694.1_pt1 | contig 51051 bp, 53 predicted proteins | sample 811161 | NCBI WGS metagenome assembly MDTB01 (sample SAMN05326650, study PRJNA326480) | marine metagenome | isolation source: seawater | place: Mediterranean Sea | collected 2009
GACTAATATGAATATAGAAAAATTTTATCATTTTGAATTAGGCATGAATACAGCCTGTATTTTAAAGTAATTTTTTTTTGTAAAACTTCATTCTAATAGTTTGATCATTTTTTTTAATTTTAAATTTTTTCATATTTTTTTCTAAAATTTTTATCTCGGTAGAAAAATTTGCAAATTTAAAATTTTTTCCAAAATATTTTGTGAATTTTTTTGAACCAACCTTGTAGTTCCTTTTATCAACCAAATTATTTTTAAAATTTATTAATTTTTTGTCAACTTTTAGAATTTTAGAAATTTTAGTAGCAATATCAGCTATGGTATTATTAAATGAAACAAGATTACATATAAACGAAGGTAAATTATTTTTTTTTATAATATGAATATAAATCTTTACAATGTCACTTACAGATATAAACGGTCTAAATTGCTTACCATCACCATCAATATAAATTTTTTTTTTTCTCATCAAATTAAAAACAAATATATTTATCACCAAATCTAATCTCATAGTATTTGAAAATCCAAATAGTGTTGAGTTTCTTAAAGCATTTACTTTGAAATTATTGTTTTTTAATTTAATTATTTTATTTTCTGCCTTATAATTTGCTTTTGCATATGTACTCAAAGGATTTTTTTTTCCATCTTCATAGACTTTATTTTTATTAAAACCATATACAGAGCAAGTGGAATTAAAAATGAATCTTTTTACACCTGCTTTTTTTGCTAATTGTGCAAATTTTACTCTACTTTTATAGTTAACATCCCATGTATGGGAAGAATTTAATTCAGAAGAAGGATCATTCGAAATTCCATTTAAATCACAAACTATATCTATTCCATTGAAGTCTGTAATTTCAATATCTGTAATATTTTTTTTAATAAATTTTAAGTTTTTACTTAGTTTAAATTTTTTTTTATTTTTGAATATCCAAGGAAAATATAATTGATCAAAAATTACAACTTTATAATTTTTTAAAAGTTCCTGACTTAATACAGTGCCTAAATAACCTGCTCCACCCGAAATTAGTATTGTTTTCATATCAAAAAAGTTCTAATTAATGTCATTATGTATGAATATTATTTTTTTCATATAGTTTTAATTCTTTATTCAATAATTATTTATAAATATAGAGAAAAAATTTCTATTAGTTTAAAATTGATGGATTTTCCAGATAATTTAAGAAAATCTCACTTACAACCAACTCCATGTGTAGGTGGAATAATTATTTTTCCATATTTCGCAATATCGATATTTATACTGAACAATCTATCACTTCTTAAAACAAAACTTTTATTAATTTGGTTATTTTTGTTCACAGCTTTCTTTTTTGTTGGGTTGTTGGATGATAGATATAATTTGTCTGCAAAAACAAAAACATTTATATTAACTTTAATACTTTTTATTACAGTACCATTGGATAAATCATTACTAATGCAAAGTCTTGATTTAAAGGATATCAAACTTTTCATTTCTCTAAATGAAGGTGCTTTATTTTTTACTATATTCTGTATTTATTTTTTATACAATGCTCTTAACTTTTCGGATGGTTTTAATGGAATAAGTATATCTATTAGTATTTATTTTTTTATTTTATTACTAACACTAAATCAAAGTTTAAATATAATTTACTTATCATCTATTTTTTGTTTGATTTTAGTATTGATACCTAATTTGTTTAATAAGTTATTTATAGGTAATTCAGGAGTAAGTTTATTGTCTATAGTCTTGTCTATTTTATTTATTGAAAATTATAATAGTGGAAAAATTTATTTTGATGAAATCATATTAGTTTTCTTTTTACCAACAATTGATGCGGCAAGAATCACAATAGAAAGAATTATAAACGGTAAATCACCTTTTGAAAGTGACAGAAATCATTTTCATCATTTATTAACAAAAGTAATTGATAAAAAATATATTTTCGTATTTTATTTATTAATCACAATTACACCTTATTTGTTGTCAAAGATTGTTTTAGCGACCTATATATCTTTTATAATCTGTTTTTTATCATATTGGATTTTTTTAATTTATTTAAAAAAATTAAAAAAATAATTTTTTTTCAGATTTGTTTAAATTCTTTGAATAATTTGAAAAGTATCTTGTACATTTTTTTTCCAGGAAAATTGTTTTGATCTTTTAAAACCTTTTGTGCTCATTATTTTTATTTTTTCTTTATCAAGAATTATCTCACTTATCTTTGACTCAATTTCATCTATATTATCTGGATTAAAATAATCAGCTACTGAATTATTTATTTCAGGTAGAGCAGAGGTATTAGAGACCAAAACTGGACATCCTTGTGACATAGCTTCTATTGTTGTAAGACCAAATACTTCACAATAAGAGGAAAAAATATAAATCTTTGCTTCTCTATATAACTCAATTAAGTAGTCTTTATTTAAATTTGATAATATTATTACATTATCTTCAAGAGAATTTTTTTTTATAAAATTTTTAATTTCTAAAAAATAATCTTCATCTAAGATTTGCATTACTAGAAGTAGATTTATAGATGAAATTTTTTTTTTTAATAATTTATCATAAGCTTTAAGAAGGTTAATTATATTATGATATTTAACACATGATAAAACTGATAAAATATAATCCTTTTTATAATTAATACCTTCTATACGTTTTATTTTAGCTTTGTTATCAATAAATTTTTTATCCAAACCTAAATAACAGACATGAATTTTATTTTTATTAAGTTTTAACAATTCAATTATCTCATCTCTTGCATAAAAAGAATTAACAATCAAAACATCACTCATTAATATTGAGATTTCCATAATTTTTTTTTTAAAATATTTTTTAATTTTATTTCCAGGCATTAGCTGAAAGTATTTCCAAGGTAAGTTAGAGTGTAAAGTTAATATAATTTTAATCCTAAAAAATTTGCATAAAAAAGATGTAATATTCATAGGTGAATACAATTTTTTTACACCATTTAATTTTAATTCAATAGGTAAAATTAATTGCATCCAAAAAAGTCTTATGATGGAAATACTAAAAAAGTTTGATTTAATAACAAAATTTACAGACTTATTATTTTTTAAACTCTTATCGATCTCACTATAGTAATTTTTGGTTAAATAAATAATTATTTTATTTTTATCATCAATTAAATTTAAGTTATTACAAAAATTTATCAGATAAGTTTTAGTTCCACTGGCTAAATTTGTGGCGACAAAGTCAAGGGCTATTTTCATTTGTAGCAGAATTTTAATTACTATATAATATAGATTAAAATAATCTATTAATATTCTTTTTAATTAATTGAAATTAATAAATTAGATTATTTTATTAAACTAATATATTAAAACTTAAAAAAAATAAATTAATCAATTTATATATAAAAAGATAGAGAAATAATTATGCAAAAAATTTTAGTTACTGGAGCAGGTGGTTTTATAGGTGGACATTTAGTTAAACGTCTTATTGAACAAGGTCATGAAGTTAGAGCTGTTGATATAAAAGATTTTAGTGAATGGTATCAACATTATCCTGAAGTAGATAATTTTTGCTTAGATATGTCTTCAAAGGCTAACTGTTTTAAAATGACAGATGGTGTAGATGGTGTAATAAATATGGCATGTAATATGGGTGGTATGGGATTTATAGAAAATAATAAAGCACTGTGTATGCTATCTGTATTAGTAAACACACACATGCTTATGGCTTGTAAAGAATTTAATGTAAAAAAATATTTTTTTTCATCAAGTGCGTGTGCTTATAATAAAGATTTGCAGGACCAACCAACAATATCAGGTTTAAAAGAAAGCGATGCCTATCCTGCTAATCCTGAAGATGGCTACGGATGGGAAAAATTATTCAGTGAAAGAATGTGTAGACATTTTTTAGAAGACTATGGTCTAGATGTAAAAGTTGCAAGGTATCATAATATTTTTGGTCCCAATGGCACATATGATGGTGGAAGAGAAAAAGCTCCTGCCGCTTTATGTAGAAAAATTATTGAGTCAATTTTAGACAATAAAAATACTATTGATGTTTGGGGAGATGGTAAACAAACTAGATCATTTTTATATATAGACGATTGTGTTGATGCCACCCTCAAACTTTTTAATTCTGAATTTCATGGTCCTATTAACATTGGAAGTGAAGAAAAGGTCTCAATTAATGAAATGATTAGTAAAATAGAAAAAATATCTAATAAAAAAGTAAGTAAGAACTATCAATTAGACAAACCAAAAGGTGTTAGAGGAAGAAATAGTGACAATACTTTAATAAGATCTCAGTTAAATTGGGATCCCAAGTATACATTATATCAGGGACTAGAGAAAACTTATGATTGGATATTTCAAGAACTAAAAAAAAAACATAACCAATAAATAATGAGCATAATTCTTGGCTTAAATTGTAATCATGCCGACTCGTCTGCATGTATTGTCAAGGATGGAAAATTATTGTTTGCTATCGAGGAAGAAAGAATAAACCGAATTAAGCATTGGGCGGGTATACCAATTAAATCAATAAAAGAATGTTTGATGCAATCAAATATCTCAGCTGACGAGATTACCGATATTGCGATAAATACAAATCCTTTATCAAATATAAGAAAAAAAACTCTTTTTTTTTTAAAAAATTATTTATTTGGTGAAAAAAAAAAGGAAATTACGTCAAGGTTAAGAAATAAAATAAACCTTAAAAATAATATAAATAAACTTTTGATATCAAATAAATTATCGTCTAATGTAAAAGTTCACTATATTGATCATCATATTTCACATATAGCCTCTGCATTTTATCCCTCCAATTATAGAGAGGCAATTGGTATTTCTATTGACGGATTTGGTGATTTTTCAAGTTTATGTGTATCTATATGCAAAAGAAATGAAATAAAAGTAGTTGAAAGAGTCTTCTTTCCAAATTCTTTAGGATTATTTTATGAGGCCTTCACTCAATTTATTGGATTTAAGAACTATGGAGACGAATATAAAGTAATGGGTCTCTCATCTTATGGGAAGCCTAAATATTATGATTTAATACTAAATAATATTTTTACTTCTGATAGAAAAATAAATCTAAATTTAAAATATTTTAATCATACAGATAAGAATTTTAAATACAAATTTTCTGGTAAACCTAACCAAAATATTTTACTTAGTAAAAAAATAAGAGAATTGATTAATTTGCAAAATTTACCTTCAGCAAAATTAGAAAAAGAAAAAAAAAATATTTCTTCATCTATACAAAAAATATTTGAAGAAAAACTTATAAATATCATATTAGATTCGAAAAAGTTATTAAATTCAAAAAACTTAGTCTACTCAGGAGGATGTGCATTAAATTCCCTTGGAAATAAAAAAATTTTCGACGGAAATTTTTTTAACAAAATATATATTCCATATGCTCCAGGTGATGGAGGTGGATCGATAGGTGCGGCGCTAGTAGTAGCTAAGAGAAAAAACAATATGATTAAATTTAAAAATCTAAATTCTCCCTACCTAGGTCCAGAATATTCTAACAGCTATATAAAAGAAAAAATAACCAAAAATAAAAAACTCTCTAAATTTAATATAAGATTTTTTGAAGATAAGAAAAAATTGCATAATGTCATTGCAGAAAAAATTTTTCAAAATAAAATTGTAGGTTATTTTAATAGCAAAATGGAATTTGGTCCAAGAGCCTTGGGAAATAGATCAATAATCGCAAATCCGTGTAACCCAAAAATTAAAGATATAATTAATTTGAAAATTAAAAAGAGGGAAAATTTTAGGCCATTTGCGCCATCAATAATTTATGAACATAAAAAGAAATGGTTTAATAATCAACTTCATAATCCATACATGTCATCCGTAGAAAGTATAGATGAAAAATTGAGACATAAAATTCCAGGCGTTACACACATAGATGGAACTGGAAGAGTTCAGACAGTTTCAAAGAAAATGAATCAAGATTTTTATTCATTAATACAAAGTTTTTATTCAATCTCTAAAGTTCCAATTTTACTTAATACATCATTCAATGAAAATGAACCAATTGTAATGAGCCCTGATCATGCTTTAGAATGTTTCTTGAGAACTAAAATGGATATTTTAGTATTAAACAACTTTGTAATTCATCGTTGATTTAATAAATAGTTTTATATTTTAAATAATAAGAGATAAATGCTAAGAAATAAAGAAACCCAGCTAAATAGTATAAAAATGTTAATCCGAAATACATTGAATTATATTCTAGAAAACCTCCTAACATAGCTCCTAGAATATTTGCTGACAAAGCTTGTGAAGCGGAATTTAATCTAGAAATTTCTTTAGAAAAAGCAAGACCAGAAAACAAAAGTGGCAAAGTTAAAACAAATGGTAATAGGATACTAAATATTTTTTGATTAAGAAAATTAAAGCCATATTTTGAAAAGAAATAACCAGTTATCAATGATAAAAATAAAAGAATATAAATTCCTATAATATTTATTTTTACTTTTTTTATTATTAAATAATTAGCAACAAATGCCATTAATAAAATAACTGCTATTGTTATACTTGTTACAACCCACGTACTTCCATATATTTTTGCAATTTCAGTTATGCATTTAGTTTCTATAAGCATAAAACCAGATCCTAAAAAGAAACATATAAAAGAAAAGTTATTTCTTTTAATTTTATTTATCTTATTAATAAATATAAATGAGGAAAAAATTAATAAACAAACAATTGATAAATACGTAAAAGGATAAACTTTCTGTGGCATATAAATAAAAGGCCAATCATCTGTTGATAAATCAATTTTATAATTTCTTGTATCAAAATTATTTATTTTTTTAAAATATTTTAATTTACTAAAATTAAAAAATTCAGAGTTATTTTTTTTTGAGATAAAAATATACCTGTCATTTGTTTCACTTTTTAATACTATTGGTTTTTCTCCAAAAGTTTTTTCAAGCATTTTAAATAGTTTAAAACCAAGCTCAGGTGTTTGTACAAAAAAACTAAGATAAAGAAATCCATTTTCACTTAGAGATATCTTGGCTTCCTCAAATGCCTCGAGTGTAAACACATAGCTGTCTAGTCTAATACCACCTTTAGATGAAAGATTTGTCTGAGAGTCCAATAAACCATAAATTATCGTATCATATTTTTCTTCAGCATTTTTAATAAATGATCTGGCATCATCGATTACCAATTTAACGTTATTATTGGTATAGGGTGCCTCTGGATGGTATTTTTTACCTATATCTGCAATTACTGGATCTATTTCTACAGCAGTAATATCTTCTATATTATATCTATTTGCAGCAGCAACGTCATTACCAGCGCCGCTACCAACTATTAAAATTTTTTCAATTTTTGTTGTTTTTATCTTATATGGAATATCATAAAATTCTCTCTCATGATCAACATCAATGTTGTATCCAAAAATATTTCCAGGTGATCGCTCTCTTTGAATAAATGTGAGATCCTCAGATAAATTTAATAATGCCTGATAAAAAAGATGAGACGTTTGCATAATAATTGGGTTTAGGGGTGTTGTTAAATATTCTATAGATATATTTTGATACGGTGAATAAATAGTTTGCTTATTGTCTTTTATTGATGAAGATAAAAAGATTGCCATAGTAATTACACAAAAAGCAGAGAATAAATTTTTTTGTTTATTTTTATAGTTTAATACTAAAAAAATTAAAAAACTTACAAGTATCCACACTGATGGAGGTGTCCAAAAAAATGAAAGAAGAATGAATAAAATAATACCAATTAAACTTCCAATTAAATTATATCCATAAGCTTTTAATCCTGAGACGGGTATCATAGTAACAGCAATTAAATGACCAATTGGAACAAAGCATAGCGCATTGAATAAATAAATAAAAATCAGAAAAGTATAAATTATTATTAAATGTGAGAAACCTCGTGCTGTATCCTGACCCATTGCAAGCTGTTCTGCAATAGGATTAATCAATATTGTTGAAATTGGAGTTTGGCTTAATAAAAAAAGAATAATTATTTGAACAGTTAATAGTGGAAAGATCCAATTGATAGAAAAAATTTTATAATTTCGTAATGAATACCCTATTCCTAATCCTAGAAAGCAAGAAATTAAGCTTATATTTTTAAGAAAACTAAAAAAATGTAAAAATGATGAGTGAATTCTTATAATTGATAATTCTAAAAATAGACTTAATCCTGCAGCTAACACTATATTTAAATATATTTCTTTTTTGTTTAATTTATTAAAAACTTTTGTATATGAGCTTAAGAAAAAATCTTTTGAAAAAATTAATTTTTTTTGGTTAGTTAAAAGATAAATTCCAACTAAAATAAAATATAGGGCAAAATATAAGAAAAAGAAATTTTTATCTGCTTTCTTGACATGTGCAAGTAAGCCATGTTCATTACCTATGAAAATAAATTTAAGTAAATTTTCTAAACCAGAATTATAAAAAAATAAGAAAAAATTTCCATTAAATAAAAAAAATATCAAAAAACCTATAATTGAGTATGCAAAAAAAGAATAATAAAATTTTTTAAGCGAGTACATAATATTGCTAAAGATTTAATATAACTAAGTTAAACATTACTCAAGCTAAGTTTTTTGGAAAAAAATATTATAATTATCTTTATTTTTTTGCTAAAAGACATTTTTTTAAATAGGTACGATAAACTCCTGTACTTTTTTTCTTTTAAGCATAATTTAGACATTTCATAATAAATATTAGATTTGAATATTTTGATATTTTTAAAATTTAAAAATTTATTATTTGTTTTTTTATACCATTTTATAAGTTCTAGAGTATATAACTTAAATTTTTTTTGTGTCTCATTATTATCATGAATTAAAACAGTTATTAAAGGTTGTTGAATGCCAAAAATATTATGTTTTAATATTGTTCTCATCACAAAATCAAAATCACCTATACAATGGTAATTTTCGTCAAAATATATGTCAGAAATTGTTTTCTTATCAAACATTACTGAGGAAATACTAACAGGATATTTTTTTAAAAAGTTATTAATTACATTTAAGTTTTTAATTGATTTTTCAGCTAGTTTGACTTTATTTTTTTTCAAATTTTTAAATAAAAAATTGCTATAAACTAAAGCAAATTGTTTCTTTTTAATTATTTTTAATTGTTGGTTTAACTTTGTCGGTTCCCAAAAATCATCCGTATCTAGAAAGCATACATACCTTCCATTACTCTCTTTAATGGCTAAATTTCTGGCAGTTGAAAGATTAGTTAAGGTGTTTGATTTAAAATACTTAAATCTTTTATCTTTAAAATTATTTAATATATTCTTACTACGATCTGTTGAACAATTATCCCAAAAAATAACTTCCCAATTTTTATAGGTCTGATCAATAATACTATTTAAGCATTTTTTCAAAAACTTTTCTCCGTTATGGCAATTGATAATAATACTTATTAGTTCATCCATTTTTTTTGTAATATTTAATTGTTTTATTTAAACCTTTATCAAAATTTATTTTAGGTTCCCATTTCAAAATTTTTTTTGCTTTTAAAATTGACGGATATAAAAATAAAGGTTCATCACTTCTTAATTTTACTTTTCCATAATTTGGCTTACCACCTTTAGTAGATTTACAAATTTTTTCTATTGTTTTTTTTATATTATATTTTTTACCAGATCCGGCATTTATAATTTCACCTACTGCTTTTTTATTTAGAAGTGCATTAATAATTAAATCAGTTAAATCATCAATATATATAAAATCTCGATATTGTTTACCATTTGAGCAATCAAATTTATTATTTTTTAAGCTAGAAACTATTACAATTGGTAATAATCTATTTATGTCCTGATCTGGACCATAAGTTAGATATAATCTTAAGATTGTTACTGGAAATTTAAATTTCTTGTATAAATTTATTAAATAATTTGATGCTAAAAATTTTGAAAGAGCATAAACAGATTTAATTTTAGATTTTCGGATAAAAGTATTTTCTTTTTGTGGAGATTTTATATTTCCATACTCTAATGAACTACCCATCTGTAAAAATTTTCTAATTTTACTTTTAAGAAAATGATTTGAAATATTTTTTACTCCTAGGTAATGACTTTGATAAGTCTTCTTTTTTTTAGAATGATCAACATACCCTGCTAGATTTACTACATATGTATAATTTTTATCAATTCTAGAAATGATTTGATATTTTTTTGAAATATCACAATATATATAATTAACTCCTTTTAATTTTTTTTTAGGTTTAGATGTCGATACAGATGTAACATTCCATTTTAAAGACAAACATCTCTTCGCAAGATTTCTTCCTATAAAGCCTGTTCCTCCAACTATTAATATTCTTTTATTCAATTATTTATCTAGGATTTTTTCGATTAATTGTTTATCACGCTTTGTATCCATGCATTGCCAAAAACCATGGTGTTTAAATGCCATTAATTGCTTCTTTTTTGAAAAAATTTCTAGTGGTTCTCTTTCCAAATATATTTGATCATTTTTGATATATTTGAATATATCGGGTTCAAAAACAAAAAATCCACCATTTATCCAACCTTCATCTAATTTTGATTTTTCTTTAAAAATTTTTACTTTGTTATGCTTTAATTTTATTGACCCAAACCTCGCTGGTGGTCTGACAGCCGTCAAAGTAACAGATTTTTTATGTTTTTTATGAAATTTTAATAATTTTCTAATATTTACATTAGATATTCCATCACCATAGGTTAAAAAAAATCTTTCATTTTTTAGATACTTTTTTAGTCTTTTTACCCTCCCACCAGTCATGGTATTTTTTCCTGTGTCTATTAAATGAACTTTCCAATTAAAATTTTTTCCTTTGAAAAATTTTTTAATTACATGTCCTTTATATCCTAATGCAATAAAAAATTCATTGAAACCCATATTACTATAATGTTCCATTATATGAATAAGAATAGGTTTATTTTTAATTTTTACCATTGGTTTAGGTATTGTCTTTGTCAATTCTGACATTCTGGTTCCCATACCGCCAGCAAGAATTACAACTTTCATTTTTGTTCTATTTTTTTTGTATAATCGTTTATTTGTTTAATCGAAAATAAATACATATTTTTACTTTTTTTATTATAAATTTTATACCAATCAGCTACCAATTTTGCACTTTCATTAATAGTTAAAATTGATTTCCATTTTATTTTTTTGTTTGCTTTTGATGAATTTAATTTAAGCAATTTTGACTCAAAAAATTTTCCTTTTTTTTTGTTTATAGTTTTCCATCTCATCCCTGGAAGATATTTTTTTATTTTTTTTAAAAGAAATTCAACATTATAATTAGAATTCATGCTTGGTCCAAAATTAAAAGACTCACCATGCAATTTATTATTTTTATAAAGTTTGGATGATAGTAATAAGTAACCAAAAATAACTTCAATTACATGTTGCCATGGTCTTGTTGATTTTGGGTTTCTGATAATTAAAGTTTTATTATTTAGATAAGATTTCATAGAATCTGGTATAATTCTATTCGGTGACCAATCTCCACCACCAATTACATTTCCAGCTCTCGCAATTGCAATACTAATTTTATTATTTCTTTTAAAAAAAAAAGATTTTAAATATGACTGAATAACAAATTCTGCTGCTCCTTTTGAAGCACTATAAGGATCACTACCGCCAAATATATCTGTTTCTTTATAGCCTCTTGATATTTCTATATTTTTATAACTTTTATCACTAGTTATAATTACCACAGAAATTTTTTTTTTAAGATTTCTTAATGATTCGAGAATATTTAATGTACCAATTGTATTTGTATTCCATGTCTCTAATGGGTATTCAAAAGATTTTTTAACAATAGATTGGGCAGCTAGATGAAAAATAAAATCAGGTTTAAAATTTTTAATAATTTTTGAAACTTTTTTATAATCGCAGATATCAATATATTTTTGTGAAATTTTACTTTTAAGGTCTAAAATTTCATAGTTTGACGGATTTGTGGGAATATTTTTCGAAATCCCTAATACTTTTGCACCATTTATTGTAAGCCATAAGCAAAGCCAGGATCCTTTAAAGCCAGTATTTCCAGTCACTAAAACTTTTCTATTTTTAAAAACTTGAAAATTATTTATCATCTATTGCTTTTAAAATTTGTTTTTTAGTGAATCGTCTTCTTGGATCACCGATTATTCCAAGATCTTCAATTTTTTCGTTTGAAATTAATTTTTCACATACTTCATGTGACTCGATTGGAATTGAATTTTTTAATGAATGAAAAAAATCCATATCTTTAAATTCTATATCTTGAAAAAATTTAAACATGCAATGAGTAATTTCTTTCCTTTCACCATCAATTGGTTTAGAATAATTTCTTGTTACAACTATTTTTCCATTTTCTGGATGAAAGTAAACGCCTTTTTTTTTATTTAAACCAAAAAAATTATTTAAATTTAGTTTATGAATTGTGTTTGATATAAATTTATTTACATAAGGAAAATTTGAAAATAGTTTTTTTAATTTTTGATTTCTTAAAGATCTATCTGAACTCCAAACAGCTAAAGTCGCTGAGGTTGATTGTGGTTGAAAAACAACATGCGCTTGCTCAGAGTCTATGAATTTTACCTCTCCAGAAACATGTTTAAATGAATCTTCTATTTTTAATTTTACAACATTATTTTGAATAATTTCATGAGACTTTCTTTTGAAGTTAATTGTTTCATATCCTTCACCTATAATTACAGCAGTAGATAATAATCTCCACCCATGATGATGAATGTTATCATGAGTAATATTAATTTCCTTATTCTTAATTGGTGGAAATAAATTTATAGCGACAATTACATCGCCTTCTATCAATAGATAAAAAAATAAATTTTGAGCATCATTTAGAAAGAAATTTCTTCTTGATATACAATCCTTTAGACTATTAATGATAAATTTTCTGTCTGTACTTAACTTAAATATATAATTATTTAATTTATCGTGAATTTTGTATTTATTATCATTATTATGAAATTCTTTTGCAATATTTTTTAAAATAATTGATGATTCCATTATTATTAATATTTTTAAATTTTAAATTTATTTTTATTAAAATATAAAATATCTGCAAAAAATACAATTCCCGAAAATAAATTATTGTTTACTGTGTTTAGTCCCACTAATCTAAAATTATTTGGTATCAAATATTTCTCTAAATCAGAAAAACTCAAATATTTATCATATACATTATCTAACATAATTTCACTTTCTATAGCGGATATAATATTATTTTTTAATATTTCATTGCACCCAGCTAAAACCTTATCCTCAAAACCTTGAGTATCTATTTTTAATAAGTCTATTCTGTTAATATTTTTTTCTCTGCAATAATTATCTAATGATATTACTTTTACCTTTTCAAGAGCTTTAGTGAAATTTTCCATAGTAGTGTTAGCTTGGGAACTTCTTGTCTTAAGCCATTTAGTATTTGCATTTAGCTTATTGAATGAAGAATTACCTGATAAAGCAGTAACAAATAGATTTAGCTCTCCTGTAGTTTCACCAATTGCATAATTATTTAATATTATATTTTTTTGATTTGAATATTTTTTTAGTAATTTATCATACTCTTCTTTAATTGGTTCAAATGCATGAATAATTGGATCTGCAAAAATTTTTTTGAATCTTTCAATAGATTGGCCTTGGTTAGCACCAACATCAAATATGATGGGATTTTTTTCAATTTTTATTTTATAAATTTCATCAAAACTCAAATTTACAATCTCCTCATCTCTTTTTTTTATTTCTAATCCAAAAAAATTGAACAGATTCTTAATTTTTTTTTTAACGCTCATTCAAAATTTTTTTGATTGGATTATAATTTGGTTTGTGATAATAAAATTTAGCAAATCTTTGAATCTTTTTTAAATTAAATTTATTTTCTTTGTTTTTAATACGTTTTTCTAAATAATAAATTAATTTATCATCGAAATTTATAATATTTTTTTTATTTATTTCATAAATTGGATCAACAGTTATTTCATTTTTGATACTTAGATAAATTGGAATTAAACCATTATTTATCGCATCTATAACTCCTGCTGTTCCTCTATAAAGTATTATGTCATTTTTTTTAAAATCATTGAAAATATCATCTTTACTTATTTTTAAATTTTTTATGTTTTTAAATTTTATGTCTGAGAATTTATCTTGATATAATATTGGATGTAACCTCAAATTAAATAAAATATTTTCATTATAATTATTTTTACAAAACTTTAAAAAAATTGATAACTCATCAGGTATACCCTCTGGCATAACTAAAACTTTAAATTTATTCTTTTTATAAATATTGAAATTATTTTTTATAAAATAATTTTCCTTTTTAAATAATCCTATTTGAGATACATCAACTTTTTTTTTAAAATTTTTTTGAAGTTTTCTTTTGTTGTAATCACCAATAGTTAGTATGTGATCTGGTGTGTAATTATCTCCGATTTTTTGAAAAATCGAATTTTGAAATTTTCTAATCACACTAAATTGATAACCTATCAATTTTGTTTTGCTATTAATTTTTTTAATTTCGTTGCATACTAGTTTTTCGTAAGGATTTCCTTCAAATGTAAAAAAAAAATTTTTAGTATTATTAAATTTAAGAATACTTTTAACTTGATGCGCTATTCTTTGGTTATCAATTGATGAAAGAATATTTCTAAAACTTATAATCTTTAATTTTGTGTGAAATAAGCCTGAATATATAACTTGAACTAATGTGCTTAAGTGGAACCATAATTCATAAAAAAAGCCAACATTTTTTGAAAGTATCATGTAATTATCAAGTTTTTTTTTTTTTTAATTTTTTTCTGTCAAAATTAATATGATCAATCAAAATGATTAGAACCCTCTCATTTCCAATAAAACTAGGTATGTCTTTGAAATAAAAATCATTTTTAAAATCTAAATTTTCATATGAAACAAGATGAGATAAAATCACATTATTAAACTTTTTTTTTCTCACACCGATTATCTCTTTTTTTGAAAAGAAAACCCTTCTTAAATATTTATATACAGCAAATTTTCTTTTTAATTTCAAAGAATAATTTGATTTTATAAAAGATCTTGGAAAATGAGGGCTTAGATAAGGCATACCAATAAGTTGAGAATAATTTCTCTCCTTTATTAATTTCTCAGTTGATTTATAAAATTTTTTTATCTCGTTTGATTTCAAGATGTTATATTTGTTCTCTATTATTATACTCTGTTAGTATAAAATCCTCACCTGTTCCTAGCATATTATATAACTTATGATCTTTATCATTTGTCCATACAACAGCTTCGGGGTCGTCATACAAAAAATCACAATCTTTACAATAATCAATTTTATCAAATTCCTTATTTTCATGTGCTTTTCTCAATTTCTCGTATTCTTCTCCAAAATAAATATCCTCAAATGAATTCTTATCTAAGTGACCTAAAATACTTTTTTCCTCGTTTGGGGGACCTAATGTTTGACAACATGGGACAATAGCACCAGTTCTTCCAAGAGACCCTCCTGCCCTTACAGTTAGCTCAGGTGCAAATGGTCTTCCACAACTTCTTCTGGCAGTTTTTTCTCTTGGATTAATATTGTCATGATTTCCACTCCAATTATGCATTTTCCAAATATAAGCAACGCTCTTTACCACATTAATTACATTTTTTTTATAACTTTCAATTTCTTCGTTTATTTTAGAATTGTTTGTAATTAAATGATATGTGCTTATTTGTGTTCCTGAGTTAGTACTTTTAACGTACGATTGAATTTCAGTTAAGTTAGAAAGAATTAAATTAAAATTATCAATATTCATCCATTTTTTATATAACTCTCTATTATATCCAATGACGCTAAACCTTACAAAGTCTATACCAGCATTTACTACATCCTTCATAAACTGGCCATTTAATCTTGCCCCATTACAATACATAAAGCATTTTAAATTTCTTTTTTTTACAGCTTCAATATATTTTGGAAGATCTTTTGCCATGGTTGGTTCTCCACTACCCTCTAAGTTTATTTGAGGCATTCCATATTTTGGTACAATTTGATCTAATATTCTTTCAAATTCTGAAATGGGCATTTTTCTTGTAAAGCTTTTTCCCCTTCCTGGATTTGTTTGGGGACACATTTGGCAGGTATAATTACAACCTCCAAATACTTCCATAACTACTCTTTTTAATTCTACTTTATTTTCCATATTTATATAATTATGATATGTAACTTTAATATTATGTATTAAAAATTAGTAAACATAATACTTGATGATAACACATAATTGGTAAATTTTATTGTTTTTTTAGCCAAATAGTAGAAAATTAAATTTCTATGCAATACAAAATAATTGACAACTTTTTGAGTGAAAAATTATTTGATTCACTTAGTTCAATAAAATTAAAAAGTATTAACAATAATGAAGTTTTTAATCACCACAATAAAATAGCAAAAGACGGATCAATGTTAACTAGTTGTTTAAGTGAGGAATTTTTAAAAGCTTTGCATAAAGAGTGCCACACCAAAGCTATTAGTCTACTTGAGAAATTTTCACCACAAAAAGTAAGCCTTTATGAATATTCTGATTTTAATATAATTGAAACAGGTAAGGATTATACTTTTCCTATACATCGTGATGAAGTTAATAAATTATTAAGTGGTGTTATTTATTTGACACCAAAAAATAATACTGGGACTATTTTATATGATGATAAAAAAGGAAATAATCCTATGCAAATTGGATGGAAGCAGAATAGAGGTTTTTTTTTTCACAAGAACCGAGAATACTACATGGCATAATTACAAAGGTGATGGAGTTAATAATCGAATAGTTTTAGTTTATAATTTAATGACAAAAAATACCAAAAAAGTCTGTGAAATAGATGAACTAAATTATAATATTGTTACAATAAGAGAATTGATAAATCCATACATTTATAAGTATTTTAAAATTTACTGGTAACAAATATCATGTTTAAAAATATATCTTTATTTTTTTACAAATTTTTAAAAATTCTTGATTTTATTATATCAAAAATTTTTAGAAGAAGTTTTCTTTTTTGGTTTCGAGAATTCATGCAAGAAGATGCATATAAAAGATTAAAGATACTAGATAAAAAGATAAACTTTTTTGTTCCTAATAAATTAATTGACTATAGGATAAATTCTTTTTTTTATAAAGAACCTGAGACATTAAGTTGGATAGATAATTTTAATACTAATAAAAAGATAATTTTTTGGGATATTGGATCAAATATAGGGCTCTACTCAATATACGCAGCTCTCAGGATAAAAAATATTGAAATATATGCCTTTGAACCATCGACAAGTAATCTAAGAATACTTAGTAGGAACATAAGCATTAATAACCTTCAAGAAAAAATATTTATTAATCAATTTCCATTATCGATCGAAGAAAAAGGTTATGGATTAATGATGGAAAGTAATTTTGAGGAGGGGGGTGCTTTGCATTCATATGGTTTAAAAAAAAATTTTGAAGGGGATGAATTATCTTATATCAATAATTATAAAATTTATGGATTTAATATTAATTACTTAGTCAATCATTTAAATATGGAAATTCCTAATTATATAAAAATTGATGTAGACGGTTTAGAACATTTAATACTTGAGGGTGGTAGCGATATCCTATCAGATTTAAAAATTGAAGGTATGTTAATAGAGATTAATGAAAATTATAAAATTCAGTTTGATAAAGTAAAATCTTTAATGGAAAAGAATAATTTTAAAATAGTTAAAAAAGAACAATCAAAATACATCAAACTATCACCTAAATTTGATAAGTCTTTCAATTACATCTTTTCTAGATAAAAAAATTATCATCATTCCAAAAGATATCGTTATCTAAAATAAGATTCTCCTTAATAATTTTTTTAAGAATTTTCCGAATATTACTTTGATTTGAGTATATAATGCTATCCTTTTGAAGATTAAAGTTTATATGTTTATATTTCTTATAATTAGAATATATTAAAACCCTTTTATTAAGCCCTAAGGTTTCCTCAATTGCTGTTGAGGAAAAACTAATTAAACAATTTGATATTTTTAAATCTTCAAAAAAATTCTTATTTTTAGATATTTTTATAAATTTATGAGCTTGTAAGTCTATCTCTTTTTTAAAATTTTCAATACTACACTCTGGACCCTCTCTAAATCTTATAATTAATTCTACATTATTTAATACGCTTATTTCGTTTATTAAACTTTTAATATTGAAAACATACTCATTATAATTCTCGTAAATATATGGCCATTTACTTAAAGATTTTGGAGTACTTGCATGTAAAAAAACAAACTTATTTTTATTTAAATTCCTATCAATTTTAGTTTTTCCATACAAAATAGGTCTTGATTTTATTATTTTTATATTTTTATCAAAATACTTAATTGACTCGTATGAAATTTTTGATTGAGATACTACATAATTAGCTAGTTTAGATCTTACAAGTCCTCTACTACTTATTTTTAAAAGGAATTCGGAAAACATATCACTAGGCACAGATATAGATCCATGTGGTACTAAAGTAACTTTTACTCCTTTTGAATTTGCTAAATTGGCGAGCACTGTAGCAACACCAAACCTTAACTGGTCTACAAAAATATTTTTAACAAAATTATTTTTTAAAAAGATATTTATAGAATTTTCAATTTGTAACTGATTATTACAATATTTATAAAGAGATGTAACGATAGTTTTTTTAAAATAATTTATATAAGGGTGATTTATATTTTTTACGAAAGTTTCTATAGATTTTTTAAGTTCTTCATTATTATTATACCCATAATTATCTGGAAAGAAAAAAAATTTTTTTTTATTGAAATAGAAACCTAATGTAAAGATAATGTTATTTAATAAATGTTTAATTTTAAAGTCATTTTGAGATTTAAATTCGATAATACTATGGATTTTTTTTGATTTTTTAAAAATTTTTTTTGCAAGTAAAGAACCTACAATTAAACTTTTCTCTCCATTATTTATTTTACAGAAAAAATTATTTAATTTTATAAAAATTATACTAAACCAAGTTTTTTTTTTTGGTTTAATATACTCAAAAAAACCTTGCTTTTCTTTTTTATTTATTTTTTCTATGAAGGCTACAATAAAAGCTTCAAAATTATCAAAGTTAATTATTTTACCTTTTTCTATAAAAGACAATTCATTAAATTTTTTTAGAGTTTCAATTAAATAAATATACGAAAATATGCTGACAAAGAAAATATTATAAATATTTTCTCTTAAACCATTATTTAATTTATTGAGAAAATTTAAATTTTTTTCATATTCTTTATGAATCTTTAAAGAATTTATAATTATTTTTTTTTGAATTAAAGAATTAAAATTTATATCATAATTGTAAATTTCAAAAAATTTTTTGTTTTTAAGATAATTTTCTAAACCAGGTGAGAATAAAAAAATTTTTATTTTTTTTGACTGATTTATATTATTTAATTCTATAACATCATCTTTATCGTATATAACTATCATCAAATTTTATTTATCAAGATGTTATTTAGAGCAGTCTAATTTAAGGTCTTGAATAAGTATTTTTTTTCTTTTTTGCAGGAACTCCATAATAAAGGCCTTTGCTTGTAATATTTTTTACAACCGCAGAGTTAATGCCTGTCATTACATTATTTGTTATTTTTAATTTTTCTCTTATTACCGATCCAGAACCAATATAACAACTATTCCCCATAGTAACATTACCTAATATTGTTGAAGACGGCGCAACATCTGTAAAAGAACCAATTTTAGAGTCATGGTGAACTGAGACATTTACATTTATTTTACACGCTTTTCCAATTTTAACATTATTTCCTATAAAACACCCACTCTGAATAAAAGAACCCTTCTCTATAGAGACTTTTTTACCAATTACTGATTTTTTTGAGATGTATGTTAATAATCTATTTGAATATAATTTATAGAATTTTTTTCTAATGTTTAAAGGCCCCATTGCAATACAAACTTTATGAGATTTAAATTTGTTAAGATGTGAAGAAATTTTGCTATAATCACCTAGGTATCTTAATGAGGATTTTTTTTTATTACCAATAAATCCAATAATTGAAAATCCCGCAGAGTTCAATTCTAAAATCATATCTTCTTCAGATCCAATTAATAAAATTTTATTTTTCATAAAATTTAATAGTAAATTATTTTAAGTTTATTTTATATTTATTAGCAATTAATTCAAATTGTTGAAATAGCTCTTTATCGATCGGTATACCGTGTTTGAGTCTTTTTTTTGAGATAATTACTTCTTTGTCATTTGGCAATAAAATTTTATCGTTTTTGCTTTTTTTTGTTACTTTCAATTGTTTATATATTTTATCTATATTCTCAAAAAAGTATTTTTTTGAAACAAAAGTATCAGTTTTTATTATAATATATAATTGACCTAATTTTCTAGGTTTTCTCATAGAAGTAGTAAACATTGAAGGTATATTTGTTCCAAATCTCATACCTAAAAAAACTGAACACAGTATTTCTATCATTGCAGCCAATCCAAATCCTTTATATCCACCAATCGGAAATAAGCTCTCTGCTTTGTTTGGATTTTGAATTGGATTTCCAAATTTATCAGCAGCATAAGAGTCTGGTAATTTCTTGTTAAATTTTCTGTAATTTAAAAGTTTATTCCATGAAATATTTGTAGTTGCCATATCTAAACAAAATGGTTCTTTTTTAAACCTTGGTGCTACAAAACAAATTGGATTTGTTCCAAAAAAAGGTTTATGCCCCTTGTGTGTTAGCATTAAAGAGTCTGCATGTGCAAATCCAAGACCAATGTAGCCCTTTTGTGCAGCTTTTAACATTATGCTTGCTATTGATCCTGGATGGCTTGAATTCTTAACTCCTACCATACAAATACCATTTTTTTTAGAAATTTTAATAGCTTTATCTATTGCTAAACAACCTGCAGTAATACCATACCCATTATCAGCATCTAATAAATATGAACTATTATTTTTTTTATAAAATTTGAATTTTGGTGAAATATTCTTTCTACCTAAAAGGCCTGACTGAACGTAATGGGGTAATAATTTAATGCCATGAGAGTCTACCCCTCTGAGCGAAGCTAAGCAAAGACCTTTACTAACAGTTTTTGCGCTATATGTATCAAGATTAATTTTTTTTAATACTTTATAAGAGAAGTTTAATAATTTTGAATATTTTATTGTTTTCATATTTTAACTAATTTTTTTACAAATTTTGCGATAGATAAACAAGAAGTTAAACCTGGAGACTCTATACCAAATAAGTTTATCCAATTATATTTTGCCATTTTTTTTATATAAAAATCTTCATTTGTTTTTTTTGAATTGATATATATTTTAGGTCTATATCCAACTTTATAATAATATAATTGGTTAAATTTTATATTTGGAAAATATTTTTTTATCTCATTAAAAAAAACTATTTTTAATTTTCTTTTGTCAATTTTTTTTTTTTGTTTCAACATTTGGACCAAATATGTAATTTCCATCAATTGTGGGAGTTATATCTATTCTCTCTGTTACAACACCCGGCATCATTGATTTATAAATAATTTGATTGACATCAAGTTTTTGTTTTGTTTTGTAGTAAACTCCTTTAACAAAATTATCTTTTGGAAAGTGATCGCTAGGGAAAGTTTTTTTTGCAATAGAAATTGCACTCATTCCAGCACAATTTATGACAAAATCAAAATTTATTTTACTTATATTAATTTGAAATTTTTTTTTCTTTTTTTTAAATGTAACATTTTTTATATTAAATATAAATTTCACTCCTTTTTTTATACACAATTGGTATAGAATTTTTATAAATTTATTACTATCAAAAATCCCAGAAGATGGTGAGAATAATCCTTTTGAGCAAATTAAATTAGGTTCAATTTTTCTTATTTCTTTTTTATTAAGTATTTTTACATCTTTTACTTTATTAAAAATCGCATTAAATTTAATTTTTTTTAAAAAATTTTCTTCATTTTGATTTTGTGCAACAAATATTTTTCCAACTTTATTGTACTTAATTTTATATTTCTTACAAAATTTATAAATTAATTTTTTTCCCTCAATACAAAGTTCATTTTTAAGAGAATTTCTTTTATAATAGACACCAGAATGAATTACCTCTGAATTTTTTGAAGAATTTTCTAATCCAATATTTTTATTTTTCTCAATAACATAAATATTGTTTTTGTTTGATTTTGATAATTCGTAAGCTATTGAGACACCGACTATGCCTGCGCCTATAATTAGAATATTATTCATTAAATTAATTTAATAAATATTTTTACAAATTTTTTCATTTCAAGTTTAGGACAACCAGTTACTAAGATTCCAGTTCTAAATTGACCAATGAAACTATATCTTGTCGCAATTTTATTATCTTTTAATCTTTTGTATATTTTTTGGGCCTTTTTAGAATTTTTTAAATTAATAAATATAAAATTCCCGTTAACACCACCAAAATACTCTATTTTCAATAAATCTAATTTATTCTTTAAATAATTCATCCCAGATTTAGTATCTTTGACATATTTATTACTTATATGATTGTTTTCAATTGCAAACTCTAAAGTTTTAGCAGATAAAATATTTGTTTCATAACCGCCTTTTGTATTATTAAAAATGTTTATATTTTTTTTGTTTGATATTAAACACCCGATTCTTGCTCCAGCTAGACCATAAGATTTTGAAAATGATCTCATAATTACGACATTATCAAAATTATTAATTAAATTTTTAAATGTTATTTTTCCAAAAGGGAAATATACTTCATCGATTGCTAACAGAATTTTTTTCGAATAAAGCTTTTTAGCAATATTTTGAACTACTTTATAATCAATGATACCTTCTATTGGTATATTGGGTAGTGGGAGAAATACAACCATAGTATTTTTATTAATAAGTTTTAAAATTTGAAAGTGATCAAGTTCAAAACTTTTAGAGTAATTAAAGGTTTTAATTTTAATACCATATAATTTTGAATATATTTCATATAGTGCAAAAGTAGGTTTTGGTATGATTATTTCAGAGTTTTTATCAAAGTCTATCGAATCTAATATATTTTTTATACCCCCAGATACTCCTTCTGTTATTAATATTTTTTCTGAGCTTACTTTTAAAAATTTTGATAATTTTTTATAGGTATTTTTTAAATTTGGATAAAAGTTTATATTTATTTTTTTTAATTTATTATAAAGCTTATTCCTTTGTTTAATATTTAATCCTCTTATATTCTCATTTCTATCTAGATTAAGAATAAACTTTGACCTAGTTTCATAATTGCCTTTTCTTTTTAATGCAGAAAGTGTTTTTTTAAATCTAATCAATTTATTTAAAATATTTTATTTTATCTTTTCTTTTATTTATAATCGCAGACACAATATGAAGATCTAATTTATTTTTAACTATAAGGCCAGACAGCCTGCTTACATTGTAGAATCCAACTTTACCATGCAGAATAGTTCCTTTCTTTTCTTTATATGCTTTTTTAAAGCTTTTAGATTTCCACATCATTAAAGAGTAAACCATAAGATCTATAGGGGTAAGATCTTGAGTTTTAGAAAATTTGTCTCCTCTTTTGAAATTAATTGGCCTATTATTTATTATACCATGATATTTAAATTCATTAGCAGTTATTAAGCTATTATACTTGCCTTTTTTAAAGAAATTTACAACTTTTTTTATCTCACTAGCAGTTTGTAGTGGTGCAATTGAATTAACCCAAACTAAAATATCACAATCAAAATTATTCAAAAAATCAAAAACTATATCATCAGATTTGGTGTTGGACGATCCTAAATGTTTAGGTCTTAAGTAAAACTCCACATTAAATTTTTTTGCAACTTTGCTGAATATTTTATCATCTGAATTAATAAATATTTTATCAAATATTTTTGATTTCTTCGCTGCATTAATTGCATAATATACTAAGGGCTTATTATTGATTAATGCTAAATTTTTTTTTTTTAGTCTTTGGCTGCCAATTCTTGCAGGCACCATAGCTATAATTTTCATTTATTTCTTTCCTTTATTACTTTACATGGAACCCCTACTGCTATTACATTTGGAGGTATATTCTTATTTACTAATGATTGTGCACCAATAATAGAATTTTCTCCAATTACTACACCTTTTAAAATAGTAGCACCAGCTCCTATCCACACATTATCTTTGATGGTAATTTTATTAGTCTCAATTCCTTGATCTTTTATCGGAACATCACTTTTATCAAATACATGATCACTTGTGATTAATTTAACATGATTGCCTATTGCAACGTTATTTCCTATTTCTATTTCTCCCTGAGCATCAAAATAGGTAAATTGATGAATTGATACTCTCTCACCAAGAGAAATATTCTCTGGATTATTAATTATTACAGATTCTAAAATATTTAAATTAATTGGATTATTTTTAAATAATCTCCTATAGAGCAAACCCCTTAATTTCATTGTAGAATTAAATGGTAAATATCTAATTAATAATATGATTTTATAAAAAATTTTTTTTGTTATTATTTTCATAAGATAATTATATTAAATTTTACTATTTAAAAAATTTTGTAGTCTCTTATTTGTTTTACCATCATTGAACTCATCAAAATATTTCAAAATACTTGACCAATCCCCTAAGTTTGACTTTTTATTATTTTTTCTAAAATTCATCAACTCATCCCAAAGTTTGTCCCAATCATCAAATACAATATTTAAATCTTTATTTTTAAAAATAAAATTTTGACTAGAGTTATAATAATCAAATAAAAGTGATCTTTTATTCATCAATGCACTTTCTAATCCTGCAGTACCTGCTAACATTGTATCATGAATTGTCATATCAGATGCTTCCGCAATTTTTGCTGGAATATCTATAAAATTTTTAACATGTTTAGGGTCATGATTATCGAATATAATACATCTTTGGGTTTTGATAGCCTGATTTAAAAGTTTATTTATTTCTGAGAACTTTTCGTTTAAAATTTTTGTTAAAATCTTCGGTTTTTTTGGCTTAATTAATAACCCTAAATCCTCGTTTTGGATAACTTTATTTAGTAGAAAAGCATATCCATGGACTTGTGCATCAGAAAAAGTTAGTCCAAATCTTTTATCATTTGAAAAACCTTGATCAAAAAAACCGATTACAAATTTTATACTATTTTGGTTTAATTGATTGCGAATTGCTTTTCCAGAATTAAGAATATTTTGAAATTTATAATCACCTATATAACCAAAATTTTTGTAATTTATTGATTTTTTTTTTAATTCTTTATGTAATGGAGAAAAATTTATAAAAGTATCAAATGATTTTATACCCAATTCATCATTATAATAGGTATTTAATGAACAAGTAAAACCTACAGAATGTAAACCGAGTTTTTTTGATGCGGCATTTGCAGAAACTATATAATTTTTTGAAATACTAGAAGACATAAAAACTTTTATATTATTACTTTTAAAAAAATTGTAATAAATTTCTTTGTATAAAATATATTCAAAATAGAAAAATTTTAAAAAATATTTTTTAAGAGAAAAAAAGATTTTTAAATTTTTTTTAAAAATATTAAAATATAACTTTAGACTAAGTCCATCCATTATACATTTAATTGATTTGTCATAATAATGATGCGAACAAAAAACAGTTTTTTCAAATAATGTATTATCGTCAATTAATTCATGTGGTTTATTAATTTGATAAGAGTCAATTATACATAATTTTTTATCTAAATTATTTTTTTTATTTTTTTTTAAATACTTTAAATTCTTTAAAAATAATTTTATTAAATCAAAACGAGTTAAAAACCTAAGTGAGTTAAAAAAAATAAAATTACAATTTTCATCTTTAAATTTTTTACTAATAAATTGTGAAAATATATTTTGCTCAAAGAAAAAAGTTTTATTTTCCTTAATTAGTTTATTTACTTGGTCAATTACGATTAAAAATTCTTTTAAAGAAAGTTTACCAAAACAATATTTTTCACTTGGCAAATGAACTTTTAGGTATTCTTTAAAATAAAAACAATCTTCACTATTAAGATTATTGAAAAAAACTATTTCATCATTAAAAAAGTCTTCAATTAAATGTCCAATTTTATTTTTCTCAAAAAATGACTGCACTAGGTTATTTTCAGAATTTATTTCATCTTTTATATTCCAATCTAATTTTTTTATGTTAAATTTTTTTAATAATTTTGAATAGATATTATCTTTTAAATAGAAAATTTTAAATCTATAGAAATAAAATAAAATTATTCGAAAATTTATACGTTCTACAATTAAGTTTTTATTGGACATTAAAAATCAAGTTCTAGGTAAAAGTCTTTTATTAGCTTTTCCAACGACTTTTTTATCAAGATACTCAAAAAATTTATTTTTTAATTTTGATGTTAAATCTATTTTCTTTAATTGTACTTTATAAAGTAAATCTGACTCGTGCCAACTACCTGCAAAGTGTAAAAAATAATTATTAAATAATGAATTTAATATACATTCTTTAATAAGTTTATTTGAATAAAATTTTTTTGAGTATAAAAAAGGATAATAATTGACCATTTCATAATTCCAAATACATTGAAATTTATAGCTTAACCACTTAACTTTACAGTTATTTTGTATTTCATAGTTATAGTGAATTTGATCTCCTCCACCAGTAAAACTTTCTACATCAGATTTATATTTATAAAACCAATGTTCCATTTTTTTAGAAAATTTTTTGACATTAAAAATAAATAGACCCATACAAGCTTCATCGTCCATAACTTTTAATTTGTGATACTTATATGTTTGTTTATTCGTAAATAACAATGCGGAATTTAAAGGATATTTTTTATAGTAATATTTTTTTCTAAAAAAAGATATTTTTTTTACAGTAGTGTAGTAATCATAGGGTACCCTTAATCTTGCTGATATTAAAGAAAACTTATTTATATTGTGGTATTTAAAAATGTTTGGAGAGTATGGATTTATAAGAATATCAGCATCAATATAACATATATTTTCAATACTTATTTTACTTTTTAAAACAATAGATCCAATAAGCATTTTTTGCCAAGTTGGTTTTTTCCAAAATTTATTTTTTTTTGAAATAAGATCTTTTTTAAAAATAATTAGACCGATATTATTATTTTGACAATAAATTTTCCAAGATGGATATACATATTTTTTCCATTTATTAAAGTATTTTTCACCAATTAAAATTGTAGCAAGATAATTTTTTTTACCTTTTATTAAAATTTTCATTACCTTATCTCAATTAAATAGAAATGGTGTATAATATTGGATCCATTTATAACTATATTTTTATTTTTTTTATATGAAAGAGTCCACGATCTAAGAGGATCTGCTTTATTTCTTATTATTTTAATCTTAAGGTTGAATCTAAAAATAGTATATTTAAGTTTTAACTTTTTTAAAAATTGTCTTAATGACCATAATGAGAATACATTCCATCCCTTTTCTAGGGTATTACTATTTTTTTTTTTTAATCTTACAAAAACATCTACATCAAATGGATTCCAAATTCCAAAAATAAAAATTTTACTATTTTTGTTTTTCTTTAATGTTTTTAATTTTTTTAAAACTAAATACAAGTCATCAAAAATTGAATGTACACCTAACATAAAAATATAATCAAATTTACCAATTTTTTTTTTTCCTAAAATATCAATATTATAGGCTTTTTTTATGAATTTTTTTTTTGTAAGAACTTTGTACAAATTTTTATTTATTTCTGCACCATATAAATTTGAGTTTGGATAAGTATTTTTGATATATCTTAAAAAATCTCCTGTTGCACAACCAATATCTAAAACATCTTTGTTGTCAAAATTTTTTGAAACTTTGGATATTATAAATTTGTAGTATTCTTTTACTTTTGTTTTCTCTTTTAAATAAAAGTCATCATGTGTTCTTTTCCCTTTTAAAATATTTTTAGTCATCTAAACCTGTTTTATTTACATTATGTCGTAAGTACCAATTACCATTACGCTTTTTCCATAAGTGTGGTGACCTAAATTTATCTAATGTAATAAAAAAATTTTTTTTTGTAATATTTAAATATTTCAAAATTTCATCAAAGTATCTTGAAGGAAATTCTCCATCATATTTTGCAATTAATTTTTTTCCTTCCTCTATTGTCAAATGGTCATTTCTAAGTTCCTGAGAAACATCATAAGTTGCTCTCCCAATACCAAATTTTGTAAAAAGAGTGTAAAAATGCAAGTCATCAATTTTATCATCTATACTATTATATTTGCTATAAGTTCCTTGTGTTCTAAAGGGTCTTGGTTGAAAATTACAATTTTCTACTGAATAATAGTAAGTTTCTTGAGGTATCCAGTTTAGATAATAACCTAAGTAATGTATCTCAAGTGGAAAACTACCTAACTCATCTTTTTTAGGTGGAAGATAATTTTTTAAATTATTATAGTCAAAGTTATACCTTTTATTCAGTTCTCTATAACTTACACCTCCTAGATATACATCATTTAAATTTTCAAAAGTATATTGTGATTTAGATTTTAACGATGTGTTATTATCACTAATAGGATTACCATGTTCTGCCTCATTTTCTCCATAAAAAATTAGTGGAATTTTATATTTGAGAGCAATTCTAATTGGAAAATTCTTTTGTCCTAAAATAAACGATTGAAATGGATGCATTAAATTTAAAATTGCTAATTTTGTTAAAATTTTAGTTTCTCTTTCATTTCTTTTGGCTGAAATATTTTTAAATTTTCCATATTTAATCCAATTCAAAAAATTTTTATATCCATAATTGGTATACATAATTGGAGGCCAAGTTACTGTTAATGGATTCATTCCATATTTATATTTTAAGATATATGATGCATAACAGCTATCTTTTCCTCCGCTTCCAGGAACGATACAATCATATTTTCCATGTTTTCCTCTATGAAGTTTTAAAAGTTTTAAAAGTTGCTTTTCTCTGTAATTAAAATCAATTTTTTTTTTTTTTCTTGAATACTTCCAAGCATCAGAAATAGAATTTTTATCAATATTAATAGTTTTTTTTAATGAATTAAATCTGTGCCTAAATTCAATTGATGAATTAGGTCTCTGATTTGAAATTAAAGATTTTTTACAAAAAATTACTTTTTTTGGAAGACCAAATAAGGTTTTCATAATTCAATATCTAATATTTTTTTTACCAGTTTTATTCCATCCATATGACTTTTTTCTGGGTGAAATTGAATCCCAAAAATATTTTTATCAATTAAAGAAGTACAAATTTTCTTTTTACCAAAATTTATATATGAACCAACAACCGATAATTTGCTTGGCTTTGCATAAAATGAATGCGAAAAATAAAAAAATTTATTATTAAATTTATTAAACAATTTATTTTTTGATTTTAATTTATTCCAACCAATATTTGGCACTAAAGCATTATTATTTGGTAATTTGTCAACTTTACCCTTAATTAAACTTAAACCTTTAGATAACCCAAATTCTGAACTTGTTTCTAATAATAATTGCATGCCTAAACATATTCCTAAAATTTTTTTTTTAGGTAAACTTGAATAATTTATAATTTGATCATTTAAATTGGTATTGTTAAGTTTTTTCATACCCTCCTTAAAGGCACCATCACCAGGAAGTATAACAATATCAAATTTTTTTAAGTTAGCGTATTCATCAATAATTGTGATTTTTGAGTTAAAATAATTAAATAATTGATAAATACTAAAAATATTGTTTAATTTTAAATTAATAATTCCTACTTTTAAATTTTTATAATCTGACACTTATTTTCTTTTTTTTTAAATACTTTTTTAAATTGAGTAAATTATTCTTAAATCTTTTCCTCTTAAAATTCTTTAAGAAAAAAAAATTCCCTATTTTTTTATTATTTATTGGATAATCAAAATTATTTAATGCATCATAATGAAATAAACTTGATATTGATACTCCAGAAATATTTGAAGACCTAATTACGTTATATACATGATCAAAATTTCCTGCCCCTCCATGCGCTATAACAGGAGTTTTTATATATTTTGATATTTTTTCATATAATTCTAAATCAAACCCATTCTGAAGACCTTCGCTATTTATACTAGATATTGTCACTTCACCTACCTCATTATCTTGAACTTTCTTAAACCAATCCAGTATGTTGATTTTTGTAATATTTCTCCCATTTTCTGTTGAAACATAGTATTTTTTTTCAAACTTTATACATTCCATTGAGCAATTGATTGTGGATGAACCAAATTTTTTGACAGCTTTTTTTAAAAAATTTATATTTTTTACAATAGCTGAGTTTATTGAAACTTTATCTGCCCCAGAATTTAAAAATTTCTCAATACTTTTTACATCTCTAATTCCCCCACCAACAGTTATTGGAATGAATATATTTTTAACAGTCTTTTTTATAAATTTAGACAGATTATTAGTACCATATAGAGAGGCAACCACATCAACATAAGAAATTTCATCAGCGCCAGAATTGAAATAATTACTTACAAATTTTGAAGGGTCTCCGAGCACTCTTAAACCCTCAAAATTTATACCTTTTATTAAAACTCCATTTTTAATTTCTAATCTTGGAATTATTCTAATGGGTACCATTTCTAGTTTAATATTTAATACCTACAGATCTTAACCAAGTTATTGCCTCTTTATCACCTTGTCTTGCCAATCTTTTAAACTCAGACATCTTTTTTGTAGGTATATACATTTTTTCAGGTGGATAAGAGTTATTTATGAAGGTAACTAAGTAAGGACTATCTTTTTTGTCTAGATTATATTGATAATAATATTTAAATTTTTCATTCGTTTTTTTTCTAAAAATATATGAAATGTGAACATTAAAAACTTTCGATAAATCTAGTACATTAAATAAATTTTTATCGCATGGTACTACAATCTGGTTGTATTCATCTACATTCACAACGTAACAAGAATGTACAATACTTAGATTATTAGCAGCCGCATATCCTTCGAAGAAACTCTGATCAAAATGAAAAAAACCATTGCCTTTAAATACGGCCTGAAATATCCAAATAAAACCTTCTTTTTTGCACAAATTATAAAGGGTTCTATAAGACTCACCTACATTAAATATATGTTCATTATTTCCAAAATCTATAACAAGATCAAATTTATTAAAATATTTTTTACTTTTCATTGGAAAATTTAAGTCGAAATAAATACTATTATAAGTCTTATTGATATCTACAGATTTATAATTATTAACTCCCATGTCTTGCCAAAAGTTTTTTGTAGATATTCTTTTGCCTTTTGGAAATTTTTTCAATATTGCATATTTTTTTTCATCAAATTTAACACCCGCTTGATGGTACGAATTTTTCATATTCTGGAAGTTCACTCTAATTTCTTTAGAACCCATATCGACTACACTTTTAATATTTTTAAATTTTTTATTTCTAAATAGTTCTAAAGCAATGTTTAATAATCCAATTTTCATAAGCTCCTTTTGTTAAATTTTGATGTTTGGTAATATAATATTATTCTTAGCTTTACTTAAATCTTCCCAATTACCAGCATCAATCCAAGACCCTTTTTGAATAAAAAAAGTATTTATATTATATCTTTTTTCTTTCAAAATTTTGATTAAGTCCAAGATTGTGAAATATCTGTTTTTTTTAAAAAATTTCAATACTTCTTTTGAAAGAATATAAATTCCAACATTTAAGATATGATTATATTTTGGCTTTTCTTTTATATCTACTAAACTTTTATTATTAATATCTAAAATACAGTGACCATATTTTGATTTTTCAGTATTTTTAGAAACTACAATGGTACACTTTGATCCTGAGCTATTATGGTTTTCAATCAATTTATTAATATCAAAATTAAAAAATGTATCACAATTAGTTACAAAAATATTATTTCTATTTTGTCTTAATTTTGATAGCGCTCCCAACGGCCCTAATGGATTATTTTCTTCAATAAATTTTATGCCTTTTATTTTTTTTTTATCAAAAAAACTTTTTAAAATTAAATCTTTTTTATTAATAGATATAAAAATTTCTTTGAAACCATTTTTTCTTAAGATTTCGATTATAAGTTCAATTATAGGTTTACCGTTAAGAGGAAGTAAAGATTTAGGTAATATATTTGTAAACGGTCTTAGTCTCTTCCCAAAGCCACCGGCCATTATAATTGCTGATAAATTTTTTTTAAATTTTAATTTATGCTTATTATATTTTTTAAAATTAGATTTTAATATTATATCTATACAGTGATGATTCTTGTTTAATACAGGAATTAAATCTATACCGTTATTAATTTTTTTTTCAATTTCGTAAAATGAATATGTGTCTTTATAGATAAAGTAAGGCTTTTTATTGTAAACATCAGTAATTTTATTATACAGAGTGTAACCATTAAGGATTTTTTTTCTAATATCTCCATCTGAACAGGTTCCTAAAAAGCGTTTTTTATTATCAATTATTACGAGGCATCTTGTTCCAGAAATCTTAAGCTTATTTAATGCAAATTTAATTGTACTTTTTTCGTTGACTACCAATTTTTTTACGTAATTAGATGTCATTATTTACTTTTACTAAAATATGTTTCAAAGCTTTCTGCATATAGAAAATTTGCTTGCGACCCTCTAAGTTTTGCTAGAGAAATTATACTCTCTGTGCTTCTTGGAAACGGATGATTTTTTAACTCAGATTTGTAAATTTTCATAATTTTAATTTTTTTCTTAATTTCATTTGAGATATTTTCAAAATGATTTGGGGTAAAAGCAATTTTAAAATTAAAATTTGTTTCAGATAAAGTTTCATAAGCATAAACATTTTCTATAAAGTTATGTCTAAATGATTTTACATTACTCAAGAGACACTTCGAAATTTTATTATGATCAGTGTGTATATCAATTTCTGATGGAAAAAATATTGTCTTAGGTCTAGAATTGATAAGTATTTTTTTAATCTTCAAGATTAACTCATGATCAGTAATTTCATTCATACGTGTTGTCGTATAACCAAGATTATATATCTTATTGAAATCATACAATTTACATACTTTTAAAATTTCCTTGTTTCTTTTTAATATTTCTTTTTTACTAAAAATATCATCAGACATTTTTGTAAAAAAAATTATATCTACTTTCCAACCTTTTTTCCTATATTTGAGGATAGTTCCTCCACATCCTAGAGTTTCATCATCAGGATGAGGTGAAAATACTAATATCTTATTCATTAGAGATATTTATCATTAATTTTAATTTTAGGTTTAGTTTTTTTTATTAATAATGAGTCTTTTCCAGTTTTTATTATAAATTCTCCTTTTTTATTTATTTTTAAAACTTTACCAGGCTCAATATTTAAGTTTTTATTTTTCAAAATTTTTGCTTTCAATACTTTAATAATTTGTTGTTTATATATCATATGAGCATTTGGATATGGAAAACTTAAAGCTTTAATTAAATTAAGAATATGATCTGCACTCATTCTCCAATCCATAAGTCCATCTCTAAAATTTCTTTTTCTCCAAATATTTCCTGTTTTATTTTTTTTGTTTTTTTTTCTTAGATAATTGTGAATATTGTTATTTCTTTTTAACTTTTCAATCAAACCAACAATTTGATTTGAAGCTACGTGATTTAATCTTTTGTATAATGCATCAGAATTATCTTGCTTATATATTTTAACCATTTTTTTTTCTAATAAATATCCGCTATCTGGTCTTTCACTCATTACAAAGAAAGAAGAGTAAGTTTTACTTAAACCTAGCGCTAAAGTCCAAATTATTGGATGTCTACCTCTATTAAAAGGAAGATCACTAGGGTGATAGCCTATTGAGAGTTTAGTAGGAATATCTAGTATCTTTTTTGATATGAGTTGGGACCAACCACAACATAAAATTAAATCTGGCTTTCTTTTTTTTATCCAATCTATTGTAGATTTAGTATTTATATTTTGAACTGTTAAATATTTAATATTATATTTTTTCGATATTGGTTTAAGACTTAAAAAATCAGAATTAAAATTAGATTTATTTTTTGTTATTATTCCACATAAATTATATTTTTTTTTAATCAATCTCATCAGTATTTTTTTTGAGAAGATTACTGATCCAATAAATATTATTCTCATTTATAATTTTAAATCAAAAAAATTTTTATATTCATTATCTTTAAAAATTATTTTTTTAAAGATATTCGAAATTTTTTTTGCTGTATTTCCTGAACCATAAAGATCATTTTGATATGACTTTTGATAAATATTTTTTTTATTTTTAACAGCAAATCTAATATATTTATTTAGACCATTCTTAGAAATTTTTTTTAAATTTAAAATCTGAGTGTTCTTAATTCTTCCATCTTGTCTGTCGCCTATGTTTATAACTGGAAGTCCTAAATAAGGTAATTCGATAATTCCGCTTGATGAATTTCCTATAATTGCTAATGCATATGTTGATAAAGAAATATAGCGAAGATGTCCTAAGGATTTAAAAACAAATATATTATTATTTTTTTTTTTAATTTTTATAATTTTTTTTATTATTTTTTCACTTCCTAAATCAATATTTGGGAATGTAAAAATGAGATTATAATCTTTATAATCCAACAATGAATTCAATAAAATATCAAATTCTTTCATTGAGAATTCAATATTTAAAGATAAGGGTTGATAAGTAATTAAAAAGAATGGTTTTGACAAATTTAATTTTAGACTTTTTTCAAGTTGTTCTTTTTTAAGAATTTTCATCTTAGATATTCCATCAACTGACAAAGAACCTACATTAAATACATTTGATGGTTTTTCTCCCATTTGAATTACCCTTTGTTTATAAATTTTATTCGAAACAAAGTGATAATTAGAAATTTTTGTAATTGAATGTCGTATATGATCATCTATTAGGTATTTAGTAAGTTCTCCACCATGAAGATGACAAATTTTTATACCTTTAAATAACGCTGGATATCCAATAGGTATTAGATCAATCCTATCGCCTAGAATTATTAAGTAATCAATCTTTCTTTTTCTAATATATTTTGAAAATGCGATTTGTAACTTTGATAGACTAACATTTAACTTTAAAAAATCATCAGACTCAAATTTGCAGTATAATTTATCAAATGCTATTTTATCCTTTTTAACTTCTTTATACGTTTGTCCAAATTTTTTTGAAAAATGTGAACCAGATAATAGTAATTTATGTTTTATTTTTTTTTTTTTAAATTCATAAACTAAGTATTTAAGAATTCCATATTCACTTCTTGAACCAGAGTAAATTAAAATATTTTTTTTTTTCATTTAAGAAAAGATTTTAAAATTGGATCACCTACATTAACCTTTTTTTTCACTCTTTTTCCCAGAATTTTATACCAATTATTGGCTGATAAATATATTTCAGGTCTTTTAGTACAGATATTATCTATACTTAATTTTTCATTTTTTTTGATAATTTTTGACGCAAAAATTGATTTTCTTATAACCTTCTTGTTTTTTAACTCCATTGTCGATCTAGTATAATTTTCATTGCCAAGAATTCTATTTGCCTGTTTTAACAACCTTACATAATTTTTAAATTCTCTTGGTTCCATGCTGGCAGTATGGTCAGGTCCCTCTAATCTTTTATTTAGAGTAATATGCTTCTCAATTAAAGTAACACCATAAACTAAACTCATTTGAGCAGATATAAATCCAGTTGTATGGTCAGAAAAACCCAATTCGTGCTTTAGTAAACTTAATTTTTTCAGAAAATTTAAATTCACTTGATCTAAATTCGTTGGGTATAATGAGGTACAATGCATAACTATAATTTTTTTTTTTTTATTTTTCTTTAAGATTTTCAAAGCTTCTTTAATTTCCTCTATAGTAGACATTCCTGTTGAAAGAAAAATATTTGTAAAATTTTTTGATATTTTATCTAATAGAGGATAATTTGTAATTTCACCAGAAGGTATTTTCACGTCTTTTAATCCAAGTTTTTTCAAATTAGAACAACTTATAATATCAAAAGGTGAACTTAAAAATTTGATTTTTTTTTTTTTTGAATATTCAAAAAGATCTCTTTGTTGACCAAATTTCAACTCATAATTTTTAAGTAATTCAAATTGATTTTTTTTTTTTGTTTTTTTTTGATAATTAGCTAAACTAGTTTTAGGATGCACTAATTCTTTAGTTACATATGATTGAAACTTAACGTAATCTGCTTTAGAATCTGCTGCACAATCAATTAATTTCTTTGCTAACTTAAGATCTCCATTATGATTTACTCCAATTTCAGCTATAATTTTAAGTTTTTTCATTCTGACTAATATCACCTTTTCTAAGAATAACTTTTCCTGCTTGAATTATTGTGAACGGTGGTATAATTAATCCTTGCTTTATTATTGCACCACTACCAATAAAACTATTTTTTCCAATTTTAACACCACCATTTATAATTGCTCCTGGAGCAATATGAACATCATCATTAATTATATTATCGTGCTCAATTATAGATCCATTGTTTATGATTACATTATTTCCTATTTTGACATTTGAGTTAACAAAAGCATTGTTCATTACAATTGAACCAGATCCAATTTTTGAAGATTTAGAAAAATAACAATGCTTTGAAATAAAATTTGGTAAATGAAATCCTAGTTTTACAAGCTCATTGTAAATTTTAGTGCGTTTTGTTAAATTTTTTATTTGACCAATTCCAATATGAGCTAATTTAATATTTTTTTTTCTAAATTTGATTAAATTTAACTTACTATAAAATAATATCTTATTGTTCACATCATTTTTGTTATTAGTTAAATAATTCGTAATTTTATATTTTTTTAAATTATTTATAACTTCACTACAAGAATGTGCATGACCACCGCAACCAATTATTATAAGTTTTTTCATAATAATATTAAGAAATTTTTTCAATCTCTTCAATAATATATCTCTGCTGTTTTTTTGTTAAATCATATCCAGAGGGCAAGCATAATATATTTTTTATTTTTATTTTAGAGTCATGTGTTTTGTAACTCTGAAAAGATTTATTAAAACTCTGTAAACTAAGAGGGTACCACACAGGTCTTACAATTATTTTTTTTTTTTTGAGACTTAAAATAATATTACTCAAACTACTCTTGTTATTATTAATTTTTACTAAGTTAAGCCAAAAATTACCTAAAAAATTATTTTGATCAATCGATATAAATTTTACTTTATTATTTTTTTTAAATTCATTTTTATAATTTTTATAAATTTTTTCCTTAAGTTTTAGAATTTTTGAAATATTCCTTATTTGTCCTATTCCAATTGATGCATTTATACTAGGAAGTGTATAATTAAAACCAACTTGATCATGAATAAATTTAACTGGATCTTTCTTACTTTGGTTGGCTAAATGTTTTATGGTTCTAAATATCTTTGAATTATTGGTAAGTATCATGCCTCCACCACCAGTTGTTATTATTTTATTAACATTGAATGATAAACAACCAACATCTCCAACAGTACCAGCGTGGGCTTTTTTATTTTCATTAATATAACAACTTCCTAAACTCTCAGCTGCGTCTTCAATTATTTTTATATTTTTACCTCTTAATATATTTTTTATTTTAAATAATTCAGATAAATTTCCGAATGTATTGACTACAATTAAAGCTATAATTTTTTTTTTTGATTTTTTATTATAAGTATATCCATTTTTAAAATATGTTTCTTTTTCAATGAAATTCTTGAGCTTAATATGACAAATTAATAAATTATGATTTACTCCAATAAATATTGGATTACAAAAATTATAATGAACTGCATTAACTGTAGAAATAAAGCTAATATCAGGAATTAAAATTTCTTCAAATTTTTTAGGATAGAAACAAGCAATGGATAGTTGTAATGCTGCAGTACCATTAATTGTTGCAAGGGCGTACCTACTTTTTGTATATTTTTTAATGGTGCTTTCAAATAGTTTAGTAGCTGGACCACTAGACGATAGCCAACCATTATCTATTGTTGATTTCAAGTTTTTGAATTTAAAAAATCTTTTACTTGGAGGATGAAGTCCAATCATAAATATACTTTGTAGTTTCCCATTTTACTAAATTTTGCACTTTTATTTTTTTGTATAAATTTTTTGATTTCTGAGAAAGCTTGTTTTTTATTTACAATTGAATTGATTTTTATTTTTTTTTTTAATTTTGAAAAATCAACTTTATAATTTCTTTTATCTTTTGAATAATTAACAAATTTAATCTTAAAATCAATTTCAAGATATTTTTTTATCAATTCAACGATATTTTTTTTTGAGTAATTAGAATTATTAAAACCACAATTAAAAACTTGGAAATTTGTTAATTTATTTTTAGTTTTGATAATTCTGTAAATAATATTCGAAAAATCTTTTACATGACAATAAGGTCTGATTGTATTTTTATCATAAATTACTAATTCTCTTTTAGTCATAGCCTCAAGAATAAATTGGTTTACTGTTAAATCAAAACGCATTCTACCCTCAGAAAGGCCGTAAGCAGTTGCAAATCTAAGAATTGTGAATTGTGTATTTGAACTTTTTTTTAAGCTCAAGATAAACTTTTCAATTTTTACTTTTGATTTGGCGTATAAGGATAATGGCCTAAGTTTAGCATTTTCTTTCAATAAAATTTTACCATCATGAATTCCATAATTTGAACAAGTTGATACAAAAATTGCCTTTTTTATTTTTAGTTTTGATATTTTAATAATAAGCTTCTTCATATCATCAAAATCGTTTTTTTTACTTAATTTTTGATATTTTTTTGAGATTGGGTCTCCAACTAATCCTGCTAGAATTATTACATAATCAAAACAAGATAAGAATTTGCTATTTAAATTTTTAAAATTTTTTACTACTAAATTTTTTGTATTTTTAATTATTTTTTTTTTGTCTACAATTTTAGAGTAAAGCAAGATGTCACAAGATATTAAGTCATAGTACAAATTTAGTTTTTTTTGTACCTCATGACCTATGTAGCCATTGCCACCAATTATTAAGATTTTATCTCTCATAACGACCACCCATCATCTATTATAAGGTTTTGTCCGTTTACCATTTTTGAATTCTCATTCATTAAAAATTCCAATGCACTGTTGAGATCGTCTGGATCTAGCATTCCTTTTACTAAGCAATCATTTTTGTAATTTTTGATAAAAATTTTGGGTTGCTTATTAAGTATGCCACCGGGACTGATACAGTTTACATTTATGTTAAATTCACCATACAACTTTGCAAAATATTTAACTATACCAACTATTCCAAATTTCAATGCAGTATACTCTACTGGAGAATTCATATTTGTTTTTAAATAGTGTTTAAATTTTGGAGCCATAACGCCTTGAATAGAACTTAAGAGTATTAGATTTCCACTTTTTTTTTTATTTTTAAAATATTCACAAAAAATTTCACAAATCATAATCGGACTAGATATATTATTAGATATACTTTTCTTAAGTAATTGGTAATTGTTTCTTTTTGTCTTTCTATCTACAATCATGGAAGGATATGAGCAGTCTATAACATAATCAATACCTGCAAATTTTTTATCTGATAATTTTATAGCTTCAAGTAAAGCTTTAGGATTATTTACATTTTTCTTTAAATATATGATTTTATTACTAATTTTATGATTAGGTTTTTTTTTTATATCTAAACATAAAATATTGAAATTTTTATTTAAAAGAAAATTTTTAAAGTTTTTACCAATCAAACCCTCGCTTCCAATTAATATTACTGTCTTATTTTTCATTTTTCATTTTTCATTTTTCATTTTTCATTATAATTTTTGCAATTTCTAAATCAAATTTAGTATCTATATCTAAAGATCTTTCAACAGGTATCTGATTTATACTAACATTTCCATCAAATATTGAATTTGATTCTGATATATACTTAGGAGTAGTTACAAAAGCAACTGTGTTAAGATCAAACGTCAAAGGCGCATCTTGCCTTCTAAAAATTTTTTTTTTTATTATGGTGTTATAAAATCCGGTATAATTTTTTTCGACAATATTAAAATATGGGCTCCTAACAGATTTGTTTGCTGTTAAAATAATATCACTATTTTTATTTAATTTTTTGATGGTTTTTAAAACATCATTTTTATTTCGTAAAGGTGATGTGGTTGGAAGGCTTACAAAAATGTCAAAGTGTATCTTCTTATTTTTAATAATATTTATGGCATGTTTCCAAGACAAAAATTCAGGTGAATTTGAAGTAGCAAGTTTTTTTGGTCTTTTAATAAAATTTACTCCATATAATTTAGCAATTTTTTCAAGTTTTACATTATCTGAAGAAATATAAATATCATTTTTACTTACAATTTGTTTTGCAACTTTAATAGAGTAATAAATTAAAGGCTTCGAATTAACCTTTATAAGATTTTTATTTTTTACTCCTTTTGAATTTTTCCTTGCAAAAATGAATATTTTTATTTTTTTTTTCATCTAATTTCTGATATTTTTTTAAGAACATATAACGAGTCGTTGAAAGAACTTTCAAAATTGTTTTTGTTGATAAAAAATTTAATTTGATCTTCATACATTTTATTCTTTAAATTTTTAAATTTCATTGAATAAATTTTATTTTTATTAATTATTTTTAGTGAATCTTTTTCTAAATCTACTTCATAATTAACATTAGTAAAATTTATCACAAATCTCCTCTCAACTAATCTAGAATTAAAGTCTAAAATTATATTTATCGGAGTTTTGTTTTTAGTTTTTAAAATCAAATCTGCTCTATCCTCAACGTCAATATCTAATCCTTTTGATTTGAATAAATTAAAATAATCTACACTAAAATTACCAATTATATGTTTTATCAAGTCAAGTTCATGGCTTAATTCTAGTAAAACACCTCCACCTTTTGATTTAATGGCAGATACAGATTTTTTATAATTTATATGTTTTCTCCAGTGAGGCAAATAACTTCTTGCAATAAATTGTGCACCTATAAATTTTCCATTCTTCTTATTTTTAAAATAATTATATATTTTTTTAACAATAATATTATGTCTCAAGACATATCCAACATAAATTCTTTTGATAAGGTGTTTTGGTATATTTAGATTTTTAAAATTACCTATTTTATCAGATATTGGTTTCTCAAAGAAAAATTTCTTAGTATTATTTCTTAATTTATTAAAGTAATTGAGTCTTTCATTGGAAGGGCAACACAATAGTATACCATAGAAAGATATTTTTTTAGCTTTTTTAAGAATTATCTTCTTATATTTTTTGCTTTTTTTCGCATGCTTACTAATTAAATATATATCAAAATTTTCTTTTTTAAGTATTTTTATATGCCTTTGAGAAATTGAGCTAAAACCAACCACTAAAACTTTTTTTTTCATATTTAATTTTCTAATTTATTGTTTTTTAAGTGATAAGTTTTTTTGAATAGTTTTTTTAAATTTGAATTGTGACTAATAATAATAAAAGTTTTTTTATCATCACTTAAAAATAAAAGTTTATTTAGTATTTCCAGTTCAATTTTTTCATCTAGCTCTGATGTTGCTTCATCTAAAATATTAAACTGTCTATTTTGATAAACTAATCTTGCAAGTGCTATTCTTTGTTTTTGACCACCAGATAAATTATTACCAGAGTCTCCAATAATAAAATTCTCCTTTTCTTTTTTACTTTCAATAAATTTATTAAGGTTTGTAATTTCTATTGCTTTATCAAATAAAATTTTTTGATGAGCATCTAACATTTGATATGAATTTACAGATCTATCCAGAACAATATTATTAAAAATTGAGTCGTTTAGTAAAAATTTATTTTGAGATAAATAATAAGAATTATTAATAAAATTTAATTTATTTATTTCTGAATTGTTTATTAAAATTTTACCATTTGAAGGTTCATAAAAACCTAAAATTAAATCTGCAATTGTAGTTTTACCAGATCCTGACTCTCCAAATATTAAAATATTATCTCCACATTTTAATGTTAAGTTAAGGTTTTTAAGAATTAAATTATCTAAGGAATGTCCATAATTTACGTCTTTAAAGTCAAGGCATTCAAAGATCCATTTAGATTTTGTACTATTTATTAATTTATTTTCATTTTTTTTTTTAAGGTAAAATTCATCAAATAAAATATTCGTAGAAACTACTGCATTATTTAGTATGGATAAAGATCTAGATATTACAGTCAATGAAGGTATTGTTCTAAATGAGGCATATAAAAACGAAGACAAAAAATAAATAAAATTAATATCCCCACTTAGATAATCTAAGTTGAAATAAATATATATAAATATGAAAATTACAAATATTCCTTCAATTAAATACCTTGGGGAGTATATAATTAGCTCGTTGAATAATTGATATTTTGCCAAATTTTTAGCTTTTATACCGATATGATTTTCAAAATAGTTTTCTTTTTGGGCAACTTTTATTTCTTTAATTCCTAATATAGCATCTTTTACTGTTTGTATTAAATTTTTAGTATCTAAATTTGTTTTTAAAGAGACGCCAGTAATTTTTTTTCTAAAGAAAATTTGGTATGCAATTATCAATAATATGAACAAAAATAAAATAAATAATGCACTTAAACCATACATAAAGATGAAATAAAATATTATTGCTAATATAACAAAACTTTCAGTTATAAATCTCAATAAACTCATCAAACCATTGCAGTATATTGCAACAACATTTGTTATATTGTGAATATAGTAAGAAGTTTCTTTTAATAAAAAATCTTTAAATTCAATTTTATAGAGATTTTCAATCAGATTAAATCTTAGTTTTGCTTGTAGATTGACTTTAATTTCAACAATTTTTTTATATACATATACAGATAGGATTGATTTTACAGTAAAAAATAAAATAAAGAGAAAGATAATAGTTTCGTCACTTAAATTAATATTACTTAACTCAATAAATTTAAAATCTATAACTTTATCATTATCAAAGAGTAAACTAACAACAGGTATAATTAGAGCAAGATTAACAATATCTATTAAAGAATTAATTATAATAAGGCCTAAAAATAATAAAAATTTTAGCCGTAATTCTGAAATAATTATAATTTTCTTAAAATAATCGAAAACTTTTAAAATCATAATATTATATATTTTTTAATATAAATTTGTGTTAAAAATATTTAGAGTTATAGTCTTTTTTAAAATTTAAATAGATATTATAGTCTTCCTCAGAAATACTATTTTTTATATCTTTGATTTTAATTAATCTTAAAGTTTTGATATCATCAGATTTTGAAATTCTAAGTTTAATTTTTTTCTCATTATTTCTAATTATACACTCTCCATAATTTAACCTTGCATCATTTATTTCAGACAAAACAAATTTATTATCAATACTTTTTGATAAGAGTGAAGAGTTTTCAAATCTATATTTATGAGGATTTATCAAGTTCAGTATAGTTTTGTAAAAATTAGTATGAGATGTAAAATTGAAAATATCTCTTCTAAAATCCATACTTTTTTGTAGTTTTTGATCGAATGTGATAATACTTAAAGGAATATGGGTACTTGAGTCCGATAAAACACCTTCTTTTTCTTTAAATTTTGGAGATAAGATACCGTTGTTTCCATGATCAGATGAGATAAAAATTAATGAATTTTCACTATGATTTTCCTTTATAAAATTAATGATATTCATAATTTTTTTATCAATATATTTTAATGTCACTGTCATCATTTTCTTATACTCGTTGTAAAATAACTCATTCTTCCAAACATTTTCATAAAACCAGGAGTATCTTTCTGGATTACTAATTGGTCCAAAGGGGTGATTACACAATTTTTCTAAATTATGGTAATTATGAAATGCCTTTTTTCTTTTATATAAATTTTTAATTGAAAAATAATTTCTATAAATTTGTCTAGGAATTCTGAATAAAAGATTTGATAATCTATAATGAAATTTATGTAAATGAGGAAAATCTTTTTTACTCAAACAATTATCTGGAGTTTCATAAGGTTCATGACAATCTGTGTAGTGCAAAAAGGTTAAAGAATTTTTGTTTAGAATTTTAATTTTTTTCGATAAGTAAGAATTAAAATTTTCTGCAGGTATATAAAAATCAGACATGGATGGGCTTAGATACAAACACTCATCAAAATCAAGTTTATCATTGATTTTTTCACCTTGAAATAATGGCTGTGTACCAATATATGAACTAAAATACTCATTCTCTTTAAGTTCTACTTGAAGGCTTTTCAAACCACTATCTCTAAAACTTTGTTTTCTACCCATTACTCCAGTTACTGATGATGATGCTCCATAAAGCATAGCTGCTAGATTTCCTCTTGTATTATGAGTTACAGAAAAATGATTATGAAAATTAATACCCTTTGATGAAATTTTTTTTAAGTTAGGCATATATCTGCTATCGTTTAGCCAACTATGCTCGTAAGATATTGCATCTAATAATAAATAAATAATCTTCATTTTTTATGTATTATTTATTATGATAAGATTTATACCATTCTATAAAATGGTTTATTCCCATCTTTAAATTAATTTGAGGTCTATATTTAATAATTTTGTTAATTTTTTTTGTACTTGCGTAAGTTTTAATCACATCTCCTAATTGCCTCTTAACATATTTTTTTTTCAATTTTAAACTCATCTTTTTTTCAATTTCACTAATATAGGTGGACAATTTTTCTGGTTTACCTCTTGCGATATTATAAATTTCGAATAAATGTTTTTTATTTTGTTTTTCGTAATATTTAAATAAGTGAATTACACTTTTTACTGTGTCATCAATATAAGTAAAATCCCTTTGATGATTTCCACGATTGAAAACTCTTATTATCCGTTTTTTAAAAAAATTATCTAAAAAAGAAAATGGAGTCATATCCGGTCTTCCAAAAGGTCCATAAACAGTAAAAAAACGTAATCCAACGATTTTTAGTTTATAAATATGATGGTAAGAGTAAGACATGATTTCATTACATTTTTTTGTAGCTGCATAAAATGATTTAGGTTTATCTGTGTTATCTTTCTCTTTCAAAGGCATTTTTTTTAAATCACCATAAACTGAGCTTGAGGAAGCAAAAAAAAGAATTTTTGGATTTATAAGTCTACACGCTTCTAAAATGTTAAAATATCCTTTAATATTTGAGTCGAAGTATTTTTGAGGATTAATGATAGAATACCTCACACCTGCCTGTGCCGCTAAATGAAAAATATAATCATATTTATTTTTTTTAAAATTTGATATAAGTTTTTTTTTATTACAAATATCAATATTATAAAACGTAAAATTTTTATCATTAATTAAAGCAAGCCTATTTTTTTTTAAACTCGTTTTATAATAATTATTTATATTATCGATACCATACAGTTTATATTTTTTATATTTAATTAACTCTCTTAGCAACTTGTTGCCTATAAAACCAGCACAACCACTTATTAAAATTTTTTTTTTCATTTCAAAATATTTTATTTATATTAATTCTCAATTTTATTAATAGATGAAAATTTTTTTAGAATATTTGCCATTTGAACAAACCTAAAAGCATGTTTATAGTTTGTGTAGTTGTAACTAGTTTCTAATTTTTTTAAAAATTTTTTTGTATCAATTAGATCAATATTTTGAAAACTCTTACTGTGCAAATTATCATATACATAATCCTTAAAAAAAAATTTTTCGAATCTTTTTGGCATTCTAAAGCCAAACTTATCTCTTCTTAATCTTACTTTTTCTGGAACTAATCCTTTCATACTTTCTCTTAAGATTAATTTTGTATAGCCTCTTCCAATTTTATTGGTTGACGGAATAGAAAAACAGTAAGATACCAATCGCCAGTCTAAAAAAGGAGATCTTGATTCAACACCTGAGCACATCGAAATTTTATCAAACCTATTTAATATTGATTGCAAGTGTCCGCCATGAAAGCTTGAATAAAGTGCTTGGTCAAGATTATTAAATTTTTTGTTTGATTTGTTTTCAATATATTTTTTTAAGTAATATTTACTTTGCTTTTCTTTTTTAAACTTAATTATGTTTAGAAAATTTTTTAAGATTTTATATGTTTTGTGACCTAATAAAAATCTTATATTTTGTTTAAAATTTATTTTTCTTTCCTTATTGTTATATTTCATGATTTCGTAAATGTTATGAAAATTATCATTTGATAAGCCATATTCTACATCCTTCAGTGCGTAATCGACATAATCATGATAACCTCCTAAAAGCTCGTCTGCACCATGTCCATCTATGGAAACTTTGTGTCCGGTTTCACTCATTTTTTGGTAAATCAAATATGGTCCTATTAATGAATCTTCTACGTCCTCGCTTTTATAAGCTAAATCCTCAGGATCAATTTTATTCAAATTGTCAAATTCTATAAAGTAGTTTTTGCTTTTAATATTTTTTAAAACTTCTTTTGCAAAATGAATTTCGCTTAACTTGTCGTAGTCTTTGTGACCAATCACGTCAAATATAAATGAAGAATAAGAATTTTTTGAAAAACGTTGATTTGTATTATCTATGTTTTCTCTTACATAATTAATTGTTGAACAAACTGAACTAGAATCTAGGCCACCACTTAAAGATGTTGCAATTGGTACATCGCTTCTCAACCTAATTTTACACGCATCAATAAATATTCTTTTGAATTCCTCAACTTGTTCATTGTAAGTTTTGGGTATATCAACAAGATTTTCCTCTGTTGTCCACCATTTCTTAATATGGAAAGTATTTAATTTACAATTAAAATTTATTTGGTGACCAGACGATAGCATCTTAACATTTTTTAATATTGTTTCATTAGTTTCGTAATTATTAAGCTTAATAAGCCTTATTAAATCATAATTTAAATCTGGCTTAATTTTTGAGTTTAGGTGAAAAAAAGCTTTAAGCTCTGATGCAAAGGCAAAGTAATTTTTATTTCTAAAATAGTAAATAGGTTTTGAACCAAATCTATCTCTTGATAAGAAAATCTCTTTTTTATAAGAGTCCCAAATGGCAAATGCCCACATTCCATTAAACTTCATTTGACAATTTGTTCCCCACTTGTCATAGGCTGCTAAAATTATCTCCGTGTCTGTATTTGTATTAAATTTATAACCAAAATTTTTAAGTTCATTTTTTAATTCAATAAAATTATAAATTTCACCATTAAACACAATTTGGTATCTTCCATTTATAGATGACATTGGTTGAGACCCTGCTTCTGAGATGTCCAAAATTGCTAACCTCCTATGACCCAAACCTAAATTGCGATCAGGATTTATGAAAGTTCCTCTACCGTCTGGACCCCTGTGAGATAATGAGTCGGTAAAATAATCTAATTCATTATTAGTTATTTTATCTATATTGTGTTTATATAATCCAACTATTCCACACATTTTAAATTATTCAATTATTTAATTAATGAATTGACGAAAATTTATAGTCTATAACTTTTAGAAAGTTTTTTTTTGTTGATAAAAGATTTAATACATTTTTTTAAAAATTTTACGCAGTTTATTGGGTCAATTCCAATAGCTGTTTCTGCTGCTAATACCATACCTTTTGCACCCTGATTTAATGATGCATATATATCGTTGCTTTCAGCTCTCGTAGGTAAATTCTGTTTAATCATCGTTTCTAACAGATTAGTAGCGACATAAGTAGGTTTTTTTATTTTATTAGAATGCTTTAGAATTTTTTCTTGAACTAATGGTATATCTTGAACAGGTACTTCTCTAGATAAGTCGCCTCTATCAATTAATAACGCATTAGTGGCATTAGAGATGCTTTTTAAATTTTTAAGTGCATTTTTAGTCTCAATTTTTGATATAATATAACATTTTTTTCCTAACAGTTGTCTCACTTTTGTAACATCACCAACTTTATTTACAAATGAGATTGCAATATTATTAATATTGTTTCTTTTCATTAAATTAATAGCGAAAAGATCTTTTTCACTAAGAGACGGTAATTCGATATCTGCATTAATATGAACACCTTTGTTAGCGCCTAAAAAACCAGATTTAATAGTTTTACATAATATATAATTTTTATCTTTATAATTCTTAATTACTTTTAAAGATAAATTACTAAAACCAATATCAATTACACAATTTTTTTTTATTTTATCAAATTTAAAAAAAGGTTGGAGATAAATTTTTTTTTTGTCAGATTTATTTTGACCACAAATTATTTTTATTTTTTTATTTTTTTTATAAAAAATCTCTTTTTTAATAAAAGAAGTTCTAATTTGTGCACCCTCTGTATCAATACAAATATTTTTTACTTTATTTTTTTTTAAAAAATTAATTCTTTTTTGAATTTCTTCAGATTTTGTATGTGATAAGTTAATTCTAAGTAAGTTAACTTTGTTTTTTTTAAGCTGGTCAATAATATCTTTTTTGAAAGAACTTGGGCCTAAAGTGCATATTATTTTTATTTTACTCATTGTTGAATTTTTATAAATCTGAATATTTATTTAGGCAATGCTCCGCCATTTGTAAAAAGGTAATTTTTACAATTTTTAATTTCATGTATTTAATGTCAAATAGGACTATATAAATAATCTTCCTTAGAAATTATTGTATTAAAATTTCCTACTGACGCCTTAATTTTAAACTGATTCTCTTGTATTATATTAAAAATTTCATTAGTAAATGGACCAGATAAAAATTTAAATCTCTTCTTACTACCAAAATCAAAAAAACTCTGTTTTATATACCCTTTATCATCCTCATTACTTTTACATTTATTTATAAATCTTTCTATTTCTATTTGTGATTTTGAAAACCCATTTAAAAAATATTTTACTCCCTTGCAGTACTTAACCAATTCGATTGTGCTTTTGTTTACAAAAGCAGAGTGAAAGCAAAGCATATAATCACCAAGAAGTAAAATTTCTTTGTCATACAATTTATTTTTTGAGTATTTTTGTATTTTTAATTTTGGTAAATAATACTTTGGGACACCCCCAAGTTTAACCAAAAAATCTTTTCTAAGTAGAGACAATTTCTTTCTTTCAAATTTAAGAATAACCCACATTTATTTATCCTTTTCTATTTCAGATTTTAGTTCGTCATACTCTCTCATCTTTCTTTTCATAAAATTAAGAGTAAGTTTGGCTTTAGTATTAATGCCTTTCGCTGTAAGTATATAAAAGTAAACTGATTTATCTGGATTTTTTTGAAAGTTTTTAATTTTTATCAAACCCTTCCCCATTAAAGCTTTTAAACAATAATTTAGTTTGCCTAAACTAAACCCTAGTTCTTTTGCTAGCTCTCTTTGTGTTGAGTTAGGTTTTGATTTAATTTTTCTTAATAGGTTTAAATGATCCTGATTATTATCTATTTTGTTCATATATTGAACATTTATACTGTTCAATAATTGAACTGTAAAGCAAATATTAATCTATTTACTTTAGAATTTTACCCATAATCTTATTAATACATTCTGTAACACTATATTTATCAGTTATGACAACTATTCTTTTATAAGGAGATTTTTCGTATTTTATTTTTGAATTATAGCCAATTAGGTTTTGTATTTCATTTCTTTTAGCTTTTTTATATAAACCTTTTGTGTCCCTAATTTCTAGATTTTTAATTTTACATGAAACAAATATTTCAAAATATTTTTCTTTAAATGTTTGTTTTGCATAAATTCTTGTTTTTATTAAGGGTGAAATAACAGAAACAATCATATAATCAAAATTTTTTTGAATTTTTTTAACATAATTTATTATTGATATATTATTTTGAATTATGTTTTTTTTAGAAAAACTATTGATTTTTTTCCTCTTTCTGAAATTATCTCCATCAATATGCTTGACTTTATACTTTTTGTTTAAAAGTTTTTTCAAAAGAATTTTAGATAAAGTGGTTTTCCCAGATCCTGATAAACCAGTTAACCAGACTATTTTAGACAATTTTTAATTTCTTTCTTATCTTTGTTGCTGAAATTTTCTCTAATTTTTTTCCAATTTTATATTTGCTAATTTTATATCCTACTTTTCTTCCATAAATAACTTCAGAAACAACTGGAATTTTTATAATTTGATATTTTTTTTTATATTTTTTTAACTTATTATTAATTCTTTTCTTTACCTCTTTAAATGTTAATGGATTTTTTTTATTTATATTGTAACTATCCATAACTAAAATAGCAATTTGACCATTTTTTTTTATTGATTTTTTAATTATCTGAAGATGACCTTCATGTATAGGCTGAAACCTTCCAATATATATACCTGTTTTTTTTTTCCAATTAATTAAATCTTTTTCCATATAAACATTATCTAATTATTGTTTTTTTTGTCTAGATAAAAAAACTAAAAATGCTAAATAATTTAATTATGTATGTTGAATTTATTTTGTTTGGAGTAATTTTGTTTTTAGTAATTATTCAATCTATTGTTGGTGTAGGTGTTTTAGTTCTCGGAACTCCAGTGCTTTTACTTTTAGATTATACTATAGTAAATACTATTGGTTTGTTGCTCCCAGTATCTATCACTACTAGCGCCTTTAACCTAATAATAACAAAAGTAAGAAATGACTTTTTTTTTTATAACAATGAGAGATTAAAATATTTTTTTTTATTTTGCATACCATCGATTTTTCTAGGTATAATTATTTTAAGGCAATCAAATAATTATGTAAATTTCAGTTATGTTGTATCATTTCTTATTATTGTGACAGTTTTAAGCAAAAATAAAATAAATTTTTTTCTTAACAAAATATCAAAAAACACTACAAAGATTTTTTTAATGCTAATTGGGGTTGTTCACGGTATGACAAATGTAGGTGGAACACTTTTATCAATATTATTGATAAATATAAATAAATCAAAAATGAAAAGTAGAAACGAAATTACTTTGTTTTATTTTTTCTTAGCTTTAACTCAATTTTTAATATTTATTTTTTTATTTGATTATGAATTTGTATTTAATAAGTTTTTACCAATACTTTTTATAATAATTATTGGTGTTATAATTGGAAATATCCTAATAAATTATACTAAAAATGATACTTATCGCGAAGTGGTTTATTTTCTTGCTCTTATATCTTCAATATCTTTAATAATGAAAAACGTATTTTAAAAATCTTTTTCAGTGCATAAATCAAGCCAATTGAGCTATTAGTACTGGTCAGCTACATGCGTTACCGCACTTCCACATCCAGCCTATCAACGTGGTGGTCTACC